>Ga0209794_1000092_pt1 | contig 222236 bp, 253 predicted proteins | sample EBPBio232013_DNA_FD_185869 | JGI IMG/M metagenome (GOLD analysis project Ga0209794, IMG submission 185869) | Wastewater treatment Type I Accumulibacter community from EBPR Bioreactor in Madison, WI, USA - Reactor 1_5/23/2013_ DNA (SPAdes)... | ecosystem: Engineered > Bioreactor > EBPR >...
GCAAAAATTCACGTCGATGTCACCCGCGACGCGTGGCATCCATAACTTGTCGTCGCCAATCATTACTCTGAAACCAAGAGGCAGCCTCGGCCACCTCAAGATATCAACAAGTTAAGTGAACGCCTAGCGTGTCGGGTGACTCTTTCAGGATGCGTTCGACGAGGTTGTCAGAGACGCCGTAGCCGTCACGAAGGCGCAGTCCGATGAAGGGTCTGAACTTTGATCGCGGGTGACCGAAGATGTCCAAGAACGAGGTTTGGATGACGGTTTGTGCTGACACGCCGTCCGCATCGAAGTCAGTCGCACAAGCCAGCACCTCCTGATCAACGACAGCCTTCACCAGCCGCTCGCTTGCCAGGTCGATATCCGGGAGGTTCCGGGGGCCATTCAGCGCGGAGAGCCGTGGGGAAATTCGGCTCTGGAGGCCGTCGGCTTCGTCGTCTCTCAGGCGTCCGGCGATGATCCTTGCCTGGAGAGGGGTGTACCCAGACGCTTCGGCTTTCCGAAGCACGACCGGGCTGAGTTGTCGCTGGCGAAACTTGGGCTGCATGCGATATTACCGAATCTGTGATGGGTATCAAACTTTGGTATGGCTGGACGGCACAGGGGACAATTCAGCGTGCCCCCCTTTTAGGCTGATCAGAGATAGAAGAAGATTGCCTGTTGCTGTTACCCCAAGCGCCACAGACGACACGGATGCCTCAGCTTCCAAATCCAGAACCAGGAATGGAGTTCCTTGCCGATGGTGGTTGGCTGCCGCCGCCGGTTGATCCTGCGTGGGTGATTGAATCGGTTGCTGAGGGCCGAGTGGAAGCGTGCGTGGGCCGGTTTCATGGCCAGACGGTTGTAGGCACCAACGTGGTGGAGAGGCTGGCGATAGCTCACGGGCTACTGAGCCGTCGCCAAGGGGAAGCGACCCCGCCAATCCTGATGGAGACGCTGGAAGCCCTTGGCTTCAATGTGAGTGCGTCCTTCGCTGAGTCCGGCGCGGACGCTTACGGCCTGATGGCAATCATCACGAAGCTCCAGGCCGGTACGCCGTTCGATTCGATCGGCCGGACAGCGGCGTACGAGAGCCTGGGCCGCCTCTGGGCCGCCGCATTCAGGGCGCCGAATGGGTACGCCCACTACATAGCCCGTTCGGCCGAAGGCCTGGAGCCTGCGGGCACCGGCTTCTTTCGTGCTGCGCCGGACACGGCAAAGCTGGATCCGGTCGACGAAGGAAAGTACCTGAGGCGTCTGGTCGACCTGCTGCAGGCGGGTGTCGAGGTGAAAGAGCTGCCGGCGGCCACCGTTGGCTACGAGGTCAAGTTCAGTACGTGGAGAGCCGCGTCCTGGGCCTTGTATCTGAGGCTGCCCACTGGGGCTTCTTGGCGTCTCGAGGTCCACGTCAAGCAGGTGGTGCTTGGGCCAGGGGCAACCAGGTTCTCGGTGAAGCTGGTCGAAGCGAACAGCAAGACCGCGGTGGCGTCGATCAGGGCCGTGATCTTTGATGGGGAGACCGGGTCGTACGACGACTTCCTCACGCAGTCGGCCCTGGCTGGCAAGGCGTGCGAGAAGGTTGTGGAAGCTGTGTTCGCGCCCGGACATTCCGTTGGGATCTACCCACGCGTCAGGTGGCTGCTGGAAGCCGCCGGCGACCGCCTGTTCAAACTGGCTGTGGTGGAAGGCATGTACGCGGACTCGGTGTGGCGCCAGCGCGGCATTGGGCGTTTTCTGCTCCAGCAGCTGCTGGTGGAAACGACCCTGGTCGACGTGATGATCGGTCGCCCTGCCTCCCTCGAGCTGGGCGAGGACGATACGCCGATGCCGCTTGGCGTCCAGGCGGGCTACGCCGTGGCCAAGCTGTCGCTTGCGAGGTACTTCTCCGAGATCGGGGCGGAGTACCTGATCGGCGGGGTCATGGGGATGAGGCTTTCCGAGTTGCAGAAGCAGCATGCCATTGGCGAGGCAGCGCGACTGGGGTGAGGCGGTCACCCTTCGAAGCGGGATGACAGGGTCTCCCCGGGCCTGAAGTTCGGAACCTTCCTTGCGGGCTTCCAGACCAGCTCGCCTTCGCTGTCCCTGGATCGCTTTGCCGGGACGACCTTGACCGAGAACGTCCCGAAACCGTGGACCGAAACGGACTGCCCGCTAATCATGCGTTCCGTGATGATGTCGAAGGCGGTCATTACGGCCTGCTCTACCTCCTCAGCGGTCAAGCCCGTCCTCTGCGAGATGGTTTCGATGAGAATGGTCTTGTTCATGTGAGCATGTAGTGGGAGGCGCACAGGGCAAAGACGACCCAGGCGCAGTTGGAAGCGACTCGATAGGCGTTCTGCCTCTTCTGGTGCGCCGGGTCCTTCTTCGCTGGCACGTAGATCGGGGAAGTCATCCGACGGCCCCATCGGCAAGATTGATGTAGTTGACCCCGGCCTTGAAGAACAGGCCGTGCAGATCGTTGAGTATCAAGGCCATCTCGTCCTTGTCGGCGCCGATCTGTTTGGCCCACGCTTCAGATCGTCCACGATTGGACGACTGGTGTTCCTCTCCTTCAACAACCAGGGAGCGGATATGCTTTGGAAATTGAGCTGTGTCGAGAGCGGCAAGCTCAATCCCTTCGTTCGAAAGGACTCTGAGAAATGTGCGACGCTGCATGTGGCCACGGCCGCTGGGTTGCTGCCAGTTGTCAGCTTCGATACGACCGACGTTGGGCATCAACTCGGCAAGCGAGATTGCCAGCTCATCAACGAAGCGGCGTGCCCGCGTTTGAGTGAGTACACGTTCTGACTCAGTCGAAGGGCAAAGACACCATGCGCCGATCGGGTTTCTCTTGATGATCTCACTGATCGCGCTGTAGATTTCCTCGGCATCGGGGTTTGACAGCCCGAAGAACGTCCGGATGCAGGATACGGAGCCATGATGTGGCTTCCCATCCAGTACGGCAGGAATGGCGAGCCGTTGACGCTTGGTGGCCTTCTCGATGAAGGCTGCGCCTTGGTACGTGTCGTTGGCTACACGAAAGTCGGTTCTCAGGACGGTTGCATCGCCAGCGATGGCCGCGATTTTCTGAAGATGCTGGTTTAGCATGTTTTCCGTGTCCTGGTCGATTCAATGAGCTCCTGCCGTTCCGAGATCCGGGATCTCGGAACGATAGCGGTCCCATAGCGTAATGACCTTTTCAACATAGTCGATGGTTTCACGGTACGGCGGAATACCGCCATGGCGATCAACGGCACCCTCGCCGGCGTTGTAGGCAGCGGCGGCGAGTGACATGTTCCCGTTGAACCGATTGATCAGCCACGCCAGGTACTGGCTCCCGCCGCGGATGTTCTGCGCCGCTTCGAATGCGTTCTGGACCCCAAACCGGCGTGCGGTAGCTGGCATGAGCTGCATCAGGCCTTGTGCGCCAGCATGCGATCGCGCGGAGGGGTTGAAGGACGATTCGGCGTGCATGACCGCACGAATGAAAAGGGGATCGACACCAAACCTTGCGGCCGCAACCTGGATCTCGTGCGAGAACGAGAAGTAATTGAGCCTGGTGCTCCTCGCGTACTGCCTCGACCGCTCTGATGGCTGCCTGGATGTTCCCACGCGTCGGGATGTCCCATGGCATGGCAACGGCCACGCACAGTTGGAGGCGCTGACCATGCTTACCTGGGAAAGCGAAGGCGCTGGGCCGCGACCATGGAACATGGGGATCGGATCTGCGAGCACCGCACGAATGACCGGTGCAGGCTCAGCACTCTCGGCGCGCAAAGCGACCGGTGCTTGAGTCGCCGCGAAGGGGTCCTCCGCGCCCACCCTGTCGAGGATGGTGTCTTCTTGAGACGCCGATGCGAACAGGCTTTTGTCGACCTGCTCTTGCTGCAAGAGCCAGGTGCGTAGCTCATCGCGCATGTCCGCCTCAAGCATCATCTCGATGGCAGCGTCTTCAGTGCCTTGGGGAGTGAGGGTGGCTGGTTGTGCTGCAGGGCGTTCGAGAGCTTCCTGCGGGGCTTGATAGCCAGCGGAGATGATTCTGCTTCCGGTGCTGTCGGTTGCCCTGATGGCAAGCGTCGAGGCCTCGGCATCGGCCTCGTACAAGCCGAGGGTGGCAATGAATGCGATCAGCGCCACGAGGCGGATTACAGGCCAGGAGACATCGAGCTGGTTGAAGAACATCAGGGTCTCCGTCTGTAGTGGTGAGGGCGCTTCCTCCGAGCCGCGCCCCACCCTTGTGCAATTTCCTTTTGCTCCCGTCGCCAAACGGAATCCGTAAAAGCTTCCCTTGCAATGGCCCAAAGGCTGGTCCTTGCTCTCCACAGCCTCGCGTCCTGCGAGGTTCAAATTAGGGCGCCGGCACCTGGGGAGAGGTGCCGGCGGGGGGGGCTCCGTGGATCCAGGGGGGAATCCGTTGGGGTTGGAGCCCGTGGAGAGATGTTCGCCCATGGCGAGGGGCAGCGCGTTCGCTAATTCCTCAATTATCGGGCGGAATTAATTTCGGCCCCCGGATGGCCCTGTGGCCCGTTCTGGTTGCCTACGAATGGCTTTGGGCCAGTTCTGCCCCACTTCCGCGCCGGAAGATCTCTTCCAGCTGTCGGCCGAATGTCAATCGCAGTTCCCCCTCGGCCTTCATGTCGTAGGGCCGGCCGCGGAGGTACCGGAAAGACCCTGGGGCGTCACCACGGAGCCGGTAGGCCGTGCAGCGCAGCGACGTGACCTGGAGTCGACGAGCGTGGTAGCAGTGGTCCGCCATGTCCATCAAGAGTGCAACGGCCGGCTCATCGTCCGAATCATCGCCTCGCGCTCGCGTTGCAGCGTAGGACTGGAACTGTTCCCAGTAGTACTGGTTCTCCGGTGAAACCTCGACGAAGGGCGTGGTGCCGACTTGGCCAGAGATCTTGGCCACGACGTGCTTCCCGAACGCAAGGGTGGCAGTGAACGTAAGCGCGGGCTCCGTTCCGGCATGGCGGAATGTCCGCAGATGGAAGACGCTCTCGGTGGTGTTCATGGCGTTCAGTGCCTTGTGCTTTGGAGCGCGTCGTCAAACGACTGTGTGATGATGGATCGATAGGCTGCATCGCCTGGGAATGCACCGTTTGCATCGGGCCAAAGGACATAGCGCAGATGGGTTGGGGTGTACCCGAGGCGGATGGCAACGGCGATTGGGTGGATGTCGGGATCGAACCGAACTGTCCGCAGCAGGAAGGGAGCGTTCGCGATGCCGGTGATGTGGACGTTGTCCTCGATCGGCGCGTCCTGGAGCCTCTTGCTGAGCGTGTTCAGCATGGAGGAGGACATCTCGGGGCTCAGACCAAAGATGACCAGCTCGGCCCCAAGCTGCGTCGTCAGCCCAATGGTGTAGGAATAAGGCGCCGTTCTGTCCTGCCCGAACACGCTTTGGACCATGTGCCCATGCAAGGCGATCAGTTCGCGGCAGCGCTGCAGGTAGTTGGCGAGGGGGTCATTTGTGGCTTTGGAGATCATGATGATGTCTCGTTAAGGACATCACCAGTTCACGCCCGTGGCACGCCGGATCCTCGACGTGCGAGATTCGCCGCGATTCTCAGGTGACCGCCTCGACGGCCGGATGCTTGATCGCGTACAGCTGCGCAATCCGATCCCGGACTTCGCCGGCATCCGTGTAGTTGGCGGGGATTCCAATGGCGTCGGAAACCGCGCCGCGGACGCTGGCAATGATCCTTGCATCCTCCATTGACGGGATGCTGACCGGCCACCCCTTCTGATACAGCGCTCCCGGAGGAAGCTTTGCTTCGGATTCTTCGCGAACAGCTGCGGCGGCAAGAGTCCTCCCGAACCTTGCCTGCCAGTTTTCCCCCAAGAGTTCGCCGCGGTATGACGTGAGCCAGCGACGATGCTGGAACGCAAATGATGACCTCAGCTCCAGATCGCAAAGGAATCGGTAGACCTCATGTGTTTCGTCGGCCGCTGTGGCGGCACGTAGATCGGCGTTGGATGACATGATGCAGTACGAGCACGAAACCCTGGACATCCCGTAGGCCGTGTAGGCCGGATGCAGCACCATGCCGCGGGCACTGATGGCTGCAAGTACCTGGCCCTTGGTGGCCGTCAGAATGGGGTGCCAGGACCAGCCTTGGGCATTTCGACGCGTCAGCTTGGCGTGTCTCGATGCGACAGGCATTCTGGATCGAGCAACACTTTCCTCTGCCCGAATCCCAGCTACGCTGATGATGTCCTGTGTCGGGAACCGCTTTCGAAGCGCGCTCGCTATCACGTCGGTCTTCAATTCCGAAGTACAGAAGCGAAGACTTGGCGACGAGAACGGCGAGATGATCTTGATGCACTCGAGCCGAGAGTAGCGAGCGACATTGTCGTCCCAGCGCTTGGCCCAGCGCTCCAGCAATCCTCCTGCCTTTCGCTTGACGACGATCAGCTCCCAGCCTAGCTGGGCGGCCAGTTCTTCGCATGCTGGAAGCGATGCGCGCCATTCAATGAGGCCCAGGTCCGAGTGAATGAGAACACGGGGCCCGGCATGGCCAATGCTGTCGAGGTGGTCTGACACCGCAATCGCGGCCGCCTGGGAATCCTTACCGCCGGATACGCCAACGGCTACGACGGCACCGGCAGCAAGCGCATCGCGGATGTCATCGGTCATTGACAGGGGGAGATCGTTGGTTGGCGCTCTCACGATGCGACCTCCAGCTCTAGTTCTGAGGAATCGGGAGCGGTTGCTGACATGGCCCGGGCGTCAAGGGAATTGTCTTGACGGCGCGTGGTGCTGGCCAGACGCATGAATCGCGCCACGGAGACCTCATCACGATGCACGTTGAAGTCAGCGTCGACGACGTCATTGACCCGGGCCCAGTGGTTCCAGGCGAAGTTTCGGCCCAGTCCGATCGTGGTCTTGCTGCTCGGGAAGCTGTCTGCGTTCCGGACCATGTCTTCCCATGACGCTCCGAACTCTATGGTGTCGAAGCGACTGTGCCTGCCTGTCAGCGCACGACGTTCGAGCAGTAGCGCGCGTTCCATCAGGTCAGGGTGATGGGCGGCGAGCCAGTAGAGTTCATGGGTCTTCGATGCCGGGCAGAAGAAGCAGGCCGACTTGATCGGTACAAGATGAGGCCCAAGGGTGGTGGCTATGGCGCGAACACATTCCTCCCGACCCCACCCAATGGTCTGAAGAGGGTATGCGAAGTCAAACTCTCCATCTTGAATCTTCAGGCGGCTTGATCGGCGCATATCTGCGCGACCACAGTCGTAGCCAATCAGCTTTACGATCTTTACCCCTTCGGCTTTTGCTCTCAGCCAAAGGGGGTGTGGAGGCGCCGTGTTCTGTCCCGACTTCACTCCTTTCAGGAACTGGTCTTGTGGAATCGCCTTCCACTTAATCGAACACGATTTCATTCCGAACGCGAGAGAAGGCAATGTCTCATTCGCAAGACAGTTGCCTTCGAGGGTCTCATACCCTGTTGAGGCCAATGGCACTTTGCGAACCACATCCACGCGAGGCCATCCCCATCCATCGAGCACGTTATTGATGGCCGCAATGTGTGCGATGGTCTCGGGTTTTTCACCGCCGGTATCGGCGAACGTTACTACGTCGGCCCGCAAACCAGCAGCGCGCAATGCGACGAGCATCGCGGTCGAATCGACGCCAGATCCAAAGCATAATGCGAGCAACCTGCCGGACAGTTCAGCTCGAAGCGCAGAGACCTGAGACTGGTTGAGCACGAACTCATCTGCAGAGACATTGATCGCGTGCATGCTTAGCCCCCGGCCGCGGTTCGTGTACCCCTGGGCTCGCGATCCTTCTCGCGCTTCGCATCTGCTTCGCGCATCGCGGTGGCGCGCAAGAGGGGGACGGGGCTTGACTCGTATTCCTCACAGCCGAACCGTTCCCTGCACCGCAGGAATGGGGCGCTGTGGCTGGTGACGACGATCTCCCAGCATCGAATCCCGCTGGTGTCATGCCTTCCGAAAAGAGCGGCCTGAGCTTCAGTCGCCACCAAGGCCCGATCGCCCTTCTTCTCAAGGGCCTCAATGGCGACCTTGTCCTCACCGGAAATCTCGGCCCTTGATTCACAATCCCAGCCAGGAATCGTGAGGAACATCCATTCGATAGTGACGCTTGAGAACGCAGGGTTGGAGACGACGGCTGTATGGGCAGCGTCAATCCTTCCCTTCAGCTCCTTGGTGAGCTCGACAAGTGCGAGAGTGGTGTAGGAGGTGCTCGTTTCTCCGAGCGTGCTGCGAAGTCCTACGATGAGTTGGGTGGTGTCGTTCATGGGCGGCTCCAGGTTCATGTATCCATGATGCCGGGCATGCTTGTCCCATCCCTGACGTACGCGAATCGCCTAACGCGTGATCATTCGTTGCAATGCCTGCCACGTCGCCGCGTAGTCCTTTGCCTGTGAAAGCGCGTCATGAAAGGCGTTGTGATGGATGGCGTTGTCGAAGTCGGCGCTTGGGATGCCTGACTGCTCAGCAAGCTGATGGATCTCGCGCGTGCCGTGCTCAATCCGGTGGTCCCATGGAACCTTGCGGTCATGCCTGGCGTACAGCGCGTACAGGTGGCCAATGTCGTAACTTGGCTGGCTGGTGATGAGCAGGCTTGGGTCGGACTTGATGATGAAGGTGTGCAGCTGGGAGAGTAGTTCTGCGTCCTCCAGTCCGTCTTCGGTGAAGACAGATTCCCTGGCCGCCTGATCCGTCTGGGTGAGCCACCAGCGCAGCGTGGCGGGGTCGATCTTGGCGAGATCGACGGACTCAAGGCGAATGGTGGCCAGAAAGCGCCGATCGGGGCCGATGGCATCAAACTGGGTCATGGGGGCATCGCGATCGAACAGTACAGCCCCAACCTGCAGGAGCGTGCCAGTCGCAGGCTTGCCGAGGGCTTCAACGTCGAGCATCAGGTGGCGCATGTGATCTGCTTCAAAAGAGTGGTTGTTGAGGATTGTTGTCCACCGCCGGCGCAGGCGATGAGACGTTGGGCGTTGCCTGTCTTCTACGCCGCGGCAACGGGTCGCTGCCACGGTCTCGGTGGACAACCGGCGTCGAGTACTGGCCGGATGCAATCTTGTTCACCTCACGCATGAATTCCTGCCTGGCCAAAGGGATTGCTCCGGCGGCGATTGCAGCGTCCCGCTGCGATTCTGGCAGTTGGTAGTGAACGACGAGGGCGTGTCCGAAGAAGCACCGCTTGTCGAGCCCTATCGCTTCGGCGAGAAGATGAAGCTCTGCGAGCGAGGTCGCAATCAAGTGTCCGGAGTTTCCGTGCCAACGTGGCCAGATTGGGTCATCGCAGTAGACGGGCATGGCAGTGATCTCGGCGGCTATGGTCATACCCTGCCTCGGTAGACAGGGCGATCCCAGGTCGACGGAAATGCCCTTCTATGCCCCAACCAGCTAGGCTTCGACGCACGTTGCGCGTCGACGCGACCGAATGATCAGCCCCAGGTCCCGCTGAGATATCTCGATGGCGCCATGCGCGACCGCGATGCGTCGCTTCGATAGCGCAATGTCGAAATGGCTCTTGGGTGTGCCAGGGAACTGGTGCCAGCGCCGGGCGACTCCGATCTTGTCTGCCATCGCCAGCAGCTCGGATTCCGAATCGGCGACCATGTGGCACATGACCATTCGGCCATAGTTCGCTCGCATGTCGTCAACGTACACAGACACGACGATCTGCTAGGCTGCAGCCCGGGACGGCGATGGCAACCTGGCCCACCTTGGCTGGTTGTTCCTGAGTTCGACCCGGTCGAACGTCAGCTCACCTCTGGAGTCGTTCCCCACTTCCAGCCACACCGAGCGTGACCATGGCTCGGCAATCTCTTCTTCAGCAGCCGTCCACGGCACGGGTGCGGCATTCGTGATGGACATGCCGGCGTTGCTGGAGGATTGGGCGCAGAAGATGAAGATGACATCCTCCTGCAGCAGGTAGAGCACCTCGCAGCACCCTTCCTTGGCGCCTGGGACGTCGTAGTACTGGGTGTACCGAGTGCCCTCGAGCGATCCTGACAGGAATGCCTGGATTGCGTCCTGACAGCTGATCGTGTTTGTCGTCATTGGACATGGCTCCTTGAATGGACAGGCTCAGTTGGCCTTGCTCAACTTCAGGGCTGGCTCAAGGACAAGGAACAGGCGCCGCAGTTCTGCTGACATGAGGGCGAACCTGGCGTCCAGTTCCGCTCGCAGGTCCTCGCGCTCGGTGTTCTCCAGCTGGTCCACTGCTCCATCCAGCAGCTTGATCTTCCGGATGACCAGGTCCTCCCCAAGGACGAACGACACGTGGTCATCGAGCACCAATGCCAGCTTCGTGACTTGCTTGCCCGCCTCCAGGTGCTTGGCGATCTCGTCGCTCTGCAGTTCGATGTTCTGGCATTTGACCACCCCACCACCCTGCATGGCGTCCTTCATCTCGCATTCTTCACCGAGGGACAGTCCTTCGGGGAGTGGGTCGCCGGCGATCCAGCCGGTCAGCACGCTGCGTGGGGCGGTCTCTGCGTTGAGCGGCAGCGCCGGGAAGGAGCCAATGGCCGAACGCAGTTCAGAGACGATGGCCTCGCCGGTCTTCCGGGATGAGCTGTCCACGGCGATGACGCCAAGCTCGAGGTCAAGGATCGCGTCGGTCCTGGAGGGCTTCACGAATGCACGTGGGAGCAGCTCGTGGACCAAGTCTTCCTTCAGGCGCTTGCGCGTGCGGCCGCCCGGCTTGCGGCCCTCCTTCTGCTCGATCTCGGCGAGCTTCTTTTGCAGAAGATCGTTGACCACCGCGCTGGGCAGGATCTTGTCCTCGCCGCCGACGCTGAGCCAGATTGCGTCACCGATCCGGTGGCAAAGGGCGTCCTCCCCCCGACCGAACGGGGAGATGAATCCCCTGCTGCAGAGTTCGAGGGCACCGACAGGCTTGAGCTCGGCTTCAGGCAGCAACTCCTCAAGCTGAGAAAATTCGAGGGTGGTCGGAAAACGGAAGAACACTGCATTCTTGAAGAACATCACTTTCTCCTTGTGTCTGGCAAAGCCTACGGGGCGCGCCATAGCTCTGACAGGGCCAGCTTGTGGCGATGTTTTTGTGCCGCTAGGTGCGCCGGAACAGGGCCGACAGGCGACGCAGTGGCAGCGTCAGCCAGCGCTGACCTGGGCGGTGTGGGCTGGAATCGTTGTCCACCACGGTACGTTGGGCGTGGCTCGCGGTCCTGGCGTGCAACTGGACTCGGGTTAGAAGCTCGAAAGCAACCTGCTTTGCAGCGCAAGCAGACTGGGAAGGGGAATCCTGGAAAACACCCGCTTCAGCGCTACGGTGTCGTTTGACGACGGCTGACCACCCCTGCCCTGCCCGAAAGATAGTGACGATGTAGCCATCCGTCCGGAGATAGAGGTTTCCTTGCCGCGAGCGGCGCCATGTCCGCCGGTCCCACGAAGATCGCCGCGCGTCGATCCCTCTGAGCCAGGTGTCATTGGACTTGACTGTCGTGGGGTCGCCAAGAAGGTGGCCAGCGCACACGCATCCAGCACTCACGGTGCGGCCGGAAAGCTCGTGCCTCAGGCAGTGGGCATATCGAATGCGCGAGGACTGGCATAGGTCGCACAGCCTCGAGGGGGTTCCGAGATCGATCATGCCGATGCAGCGCCAGCCTGTTCGCGGAAGGGAGAGGTCCCCCCATAGCCCCTTGCCCTGCCGGATTGCCGCAGCCTCATCCTTGACGGGGTCGCCAATCACTCGCAATCGTCCCATTCGAGGATGTTCACGTCACCCTCGGCAACGCCAACGACACGGATGCTTGTCACATCCTGTTCCCAGGCGGATGCACATTCTTCAAGCGCATCGTTCTTCGCTTGGTCGATGTTGTCGGCTTCCACGCTGGTGATGAAAGTGGTTCCGGTGTCATCGGCGTCGCGGCAGAAAACGGTGAACATCGGCATTGCTGTGCTCCTTTGATCGTATTGACCAGATCCATTTGAGCACCCCGGAGGGCAGTATCCGAGTTGAGGGAACAACGCCGCCTTGCTCAGGCTGCCTCGTCGTAGCCGAAGAATGCCCAGGCGGCAGGATCGATGGCCATTGGGGTTGTCGTCATCGGACGCAGGCTGAAGGTGTACCCGTGGTATTCCAGCTTGCCTGTCCTGATGAGAGTCCAGAGGATTTCTGCCGCGAGAAGTGCGGCGGTTTGATTGACCGGCCATGACTGCCGCTGGATCGATTCTTCCGCAGAGCAGGAGGGGGCCTCATCATCTTTCGCTTCCATGGCCTCCAGTTCCGGCCATAGATCAAAGACGTTGGGGAGGCGCGGTTCGCTCTTGTCGCGGTAGCCGAGGTGCCCCAGGACGACATTGCCACTGTCGGAGCCGTTTCCGGTGTCGAGCCAGAGCGTGCCTGATCCCCAATTTCGATACGCACGGGCCAGCGATGTGCGGAATGCAGCCTTGTCGACGGCGGTTATGACGAGATCAGTCCCGCGCACTGCGTCCACATTCTCGATGACGTCGAACGCTCGCGGAACGGCCTTCCATGAAACGGCATATGCAAGATTGATCGAATGAACAAGGGCGATTGCCTTATTGAGGCCGATGCTGCTGGGACTGAAGTGCTGACGACCGACGTTCGTTTCTGACACATAGTCCGGATCATGCACGACAACATGGAGGCCTGGTGATCCCAGCGCAATGAGCTGCCTGTGCAACTTTGCCAACCGGACAAGGAGGTCAGATCCGGTCCCTCCTGCGCCGATCAAGAGCACCTGGACTGGCCTTTCAGCCCACCGCGACGGCATTTTGAACTCACGGTTCATTGAAGAATCCTGCTTCGAGTAGTTGAGCCTGACTCACTTCGATCAGGTGCCCGGCCACTACGATGCGGGCCGCGATGTGTGGCTTGCTGGTGTTGCAGTTGCCAACGACGACTGCGACGTAGGGGCCTCGCCTGCTGCGATCCGAGTCATCGTCCTGGCGGGAGAATTTGGCATCGAAGACGCCGTGGCTATGCATGTCGACGAGCAAGGTGTCATCGTTCGTGTCACGGTCGCTGTAGGACACGTGCCCGGCACCATTGCTGATCGGGTCCAGATATCGAAGCTGATGCCCCTTGCCGTTCGCTGCCTCGATCAGAGCGGCAATCTCCACCGCTGGTGAATGCATGGTAGCGCCGACGAACGCCCGGACCAGGGTGTATGGAAGTGGGCCATTGGTGGGGCACAGTACGGGTTCAACCTTGCCGTACGGTGTGGTGGACTCCGCGACCCTCCAACGAACATGGAGCGAAGGCGACCGTGCTTCGACGTACATGCCGTCGGCAGCCACCAATAGCCGCTGCTTGCCGACCTCTATTTCTTCCAGTGGCGAGGCATGCCGAACGCCTAGAATCGGCATCGCAAGAGACACTGCCTTATCGATCAGGCTGCTCATCTGAAGTGATCCTGGCGGCGCGTCCGCTGCCCTTCGGTCAGGAACACAGGCCAGTCTCCGAGCGTGAGGCCAAGTGGTGACAGTCGGTCCTCGGGGAAATGTTCGGTGACGCCATCCCTTGCGATCCAGAACGCGCCGGATTCGTAATTGCCCGGCGGCGGTGCCGCCTTCTTGCCGCGCTTCTTCTTTGCGCTGAGTACGTTGTCGTGGTTGTCATGGGTGTAATAGGAGGTGGTGAGCACGCGCTCCCACCCCTCAATGTCAGACAGTCCACAGTCGAGGGGCAGCTTGGCGGACCCGGTGCAAACGCGCCCGTCAGCGAAGACGTTCGGGGTTGGTGCGTGATGCAGGGCTGTTCCGGCATCTGGGCGCTCATCACCCTTCACGGCTGACACGAAGAGCGTCCGGCCCACCACCAGCAGGACGAGACTTGGCCAGCGCGTCGTGATCTCCACGCCCTTCGATGCGCCTTCTGGCTTGAGGAGCATGGGGCGTACCGCAGGCGGCATCCACCACATCAGATAGCCGCTTCCCTTGGCAAGCACGCAGGCCGGGAGAATCTCGAATGTGGTCTGCTCGCGGCCCATCAACAGCTCGATCAGCCTTCTTTCATCCGTCGGAGTGATGGGATGACCAGGCCCGATGTGCGGGAGTCCGGCGTCGTCGTGATCCACGGGGTGCGCGGTAACCATAGCGAGGGATCGCTGGGTGGTGTGGAACAGCAGCGCGGAGGACGTGCGTGGCAGATGTGAGATGTCGCGCTGCAATGCCTCTCCGTCGCGATGGGGAATCAGGGGTGATGGCTTCTTGGCGCTGGTCATGTGGTCAATCCAACAGTTCGATGTGGGCAGCGATTACGTTCGCGATAGCTACCTCTATGACAGCACGGCTTGCGTACTGGCCAAGTTGGACGGGTTTTGCCTCAATGATCATGCTCAGATCAGGAACCATGTCCCCCGCGTTGTAGCCCGCGTTGATGGCCTCCTCGATCCATCCGTCGATCCCGATTCCGTTGGGGATGATGCTGATCTGCTCCACGCCCATGTGCCCACGACTGTTAGGGTGCATTCGCTTGCACTTGGGGAGAGACCTGAGCAGTTCGCCACACTCTGTTGCGAGGTCATACAGCGCCGTGAACTGCGGGTTGCTGCATGTCTTTCGCCAGTCAATGGCCTCAGCCGATCCTGTTGCATGCTCAGGCTCGTTCTTCGTCCACCTACGCCACTTGATGTGGGTCTGAAGGCTCTCGATGAAGTCGTCGTCCGGCTCGTCATAGCCGAATCCTTCAAGAAATGTCATGCACTCCTGAATGGGCAGCGTGCAGTTGCCTGCGTCGTCCCACAGCGCGATGGTCTCGAGGTCGGTGACCAGTTCTTCGATTGCGTAGTACACGTCATCGCATATCGCCGATGGCGGTGCCATGATCGGCAAGATCATGTTCCTGATCACATCATCGAGCGCACCGGCAAGCGCACGGTAGTCTTCGCCGTGAGCCCGCAATCCGATATGGGTCATCCCCAGCGTATGCAATGCCAGCGCGATCCCGTCCGGTCTTTCTCCCTGTGGCTCGTAATAGCTGGAGTCAGCAAACTGGGTTTCGCCTACATCGGCGAGCGGTGCCGGGCGTACATCAAATACGCATGAGGTGTCTGGCGGCAGGGTCTTCGGTAGATCGACCTGGGCGAGCGCATGCCGCTTGAATGCTTCCCATGCGGTTGCGACGATCAGGTAGATCGTGGAAGGCTTCTGCTTGGGCTCTGAAAGAGCCAATAGTGCGGCAGAGGATAGATGCCCTTCGCTTGCGAGCATGCGAACCCACGGAACAAGGGCATTGATGGCGGCTGCGTCCGTGGACGCATGCGGAAGCGCAGGTACGGATTCGGCTGGAAGGGCTGGAACGTAGAGGGGAGCCTGGTTGGCTCGCATTAGGGTGGCGATACCCGCGTCCCCTGCCTTGATGGCAGAGAGGACGTCGCGCGGCTCAAGGGTTCTCCTGGCCATCGCGGCTTTCAAGGTAGCGATGGCGCGGGAGCGGATGTCCGCGCCCATCGTCTCCTCGGCCAGTGCCATCGCGTTCACCGTCCCGGTGACGGCTTCTGGCCGGTATCGGGGGAGCAGGTGCAGGCTCACAGCATCGGCACCAGCATCGCGTCGGTGACCGGCGTCGGATCCCTGGCGATGACCTCTTCGACGAATGCTGAAACGCGCCCCCACGGGCCTGTATCGCCTTTGGTTGGCACCTGGTCGGGCGTTGAATCAGCCCAGTTGCGAAGCGCCTCCTCCGCCGTGGCCAATGCTGGGTCGGGGCGGCGTGCTGCCCCCTTGGTCTGTACCTCGCGCTTCTGCACCGGGTACACGAGCGTGTCGCCTTCGACAACGGGCTCCCCGAGCGTGGCGTGGGCGAGGAACGGGTACGCGCTGGTGTACGCCTTGATGACCTCCTCCGGCGGCATGGCCGGGTCAACGTCTTCCAGCGTGGTGGCACCGAAGCGGAACAGTCTGGTCAGGGTGATGATCTTCGTGTTCATGGTCGCCGCCTCAGTCAAAGAGAGTGCCGGACTGCGGGGCAGCGGCAGCGGTGGTGGTTTCAGGCTGTGCCCCACCCTCTCCGCTCGCCGATGCATCGGGCTGGCCTTCGCTCCCTGCGTCGGCGACTTCGTCCGACCCTGCATCGTCGGTTCCCTGCGGCAGCGGCGCGGCTTCGGGTGAGGCAGGCTTCTTGCTGCCAGATGCCTTGGTGGTCTTGCCCGTTGCCTTGGTCGATTCGGTCTTCTTGGCTGCCTCCGCCTTCTTCTGGCGCTCCTGCTCGGCTGCCGCTGCGGCCTGCTGCTGGTCCTCGGCGTAGCGTTGCAGGGCGTCCTGGTTCTGCACGCGAGACTTGGCCATCATTTCAAGGGCGGTGGCCAGTTCCGCATCGGGATCGTCGCCAGTCAGGCCCAGCTTCAAGGGGCGTGACAACGCGGCCTGGAGCTTGGCCAACTCGGGGTCGGTGGTGCTCTCGTCGACCTTCAGGAGCTTGGGCTTGATGAGTGCGGTCAGCGTTCCGTTCTCTTCGTACAGGACGATCTCGACGGATGCTGCCCCTTTCAGGAGCGGACGGAGGGAAGCGAGCAGGCTCATGGTGTTGGTGTCCTTATTGGTGTTATTGAAAACGTAGGCCTTCCGTGGCCTTGATTCGACATGAGCGGGAAACGCCTAGTCCCAATCGGTCTCTGGATGCCTCAGAGGCTGATGAGGCTCAACGGCATGCGCGACGCTTGTTGCCACGATCGTCGTCAACGTACCGTCCAGGTTCACAACGTCCAGGCCCTTGATGTCTTGCGTGATGGCCTCCTTCGGGGTCGGCTTTCCTGAGCGTTGTGGCCTGAGCATCGCTCTGACGGTACTCACTCGACGGCGGAGGAATATGCCGAATCCGCCCAGAACAAGAGTCGCCATGCCCCAAAGTCCTGCGCCAACGAGCATTCCGTTCATGCGGGCGCGCTTATCGCTGTGCTGCTTGGCGGCCAACGCGGATATCGAAACTTGTGCCGGGGTAAGCGGCTCTCCGGCTGCAACTGCGAGAGCGGCCATGACTGGTGCATAGCTGTTCTCGATCTCGGCACCGCCGTCAGTGGATCGGAGAGCCGAAAGCTCCTTCATCACCGAATCCTGCCTGCCGCCGTAGGCATACAGCTGGGCGTTGATGAAATGGCGCGAGGCTGTGCCCATTGGTGCGGCGGTGTTGAGCACGGAAATGCAGCTGCGCTTGCTGACGCATTCGATGGTGATTTCCCGTTTCGTGCTCGACTTCAGTTCAGGAGCAACTGTGTCGAGAACGAATGGCATCGAGAACGCAGCCAACAGGAAGCCGATCGGTAGCACTATCGCCGTAATGGATTGGCGGATAACCCCCATCGCCATCCCCACTATGAATGCGAGCACTGCCACACCCTTGAATGCAGTCTCAAGGCCGTCTGCCATCGTTGTCGTGACTGAATCGAAGGGGAGTGAACCTGATCCGTAGGATGACATTCCTCCGATAGCCTTGAGGACTTCTGCTGGCAGTGCCAACTCGGTGATGCTGGGAACTGCCGCTGGTGTTGTGAAGGCATGGTAGGCCGCCACAATGCCGAACCCGGCAGTTAGGGCCATGGTGCGGGAGGCCCACCTGGACGCTCTTTTCGCTCGGTTTTCGACCACGGCGATCTCGGCGCGGAGGTCTTCCCGTGCATACCTGATTGATGACGGGGCTGCGGGCATCGTTTCCATGCTGCGTCCTCAGTGCAACTGTGGTTGGGCTTCCAGTCGCTTCTGGACATCCTGTTTCAGCGCGACGAGCTTGGTTTCCGCTTCCTTGCGACTCTTCATTCCCTCGGCATGCGTGGCCCGAAGGTCTTCGATGGTGTTGATCAGTTCGTCGTGGACGAACTGGAGCGTCTCCACGTCGATGGCGAGCCTTTGGTTTGCCTTTGCTGTTGCCACGGCGTTCTGTCGGAGCAACTTTGCGTTGGACCGGAGCATGTCGTTGGTCGCGTCATCGACTGCGTTGACCAGTTCAACAGCATTGCGCTGCTCGTTGAGCGACAGCTGGAGCATGAAGCCGCGCTTCCAGGTGGGGATCGTGATCTCGTGGATGCTGTGGAACTTCTCGACCAGCATCATGTTGTTGGCCTGGATCACACGAATGGTCGGCAGCGCCTGATAGGCGGCATGCTGGAGGACTTTCAGGTCGCTGACCCGCTTGTCGAGCAGTCGCGTGGCGTTGTCGATCTCGGCGAGGCGGGACTGGCTCTCAATGTCGTTGCGCCCGACCAGGAGCGCACGTTCGGTCACCATCTCGGCAAGGCGGATCTGGCCTGCAGCAGCATGCAGCCCGAGCCTGCGCTTCTCCTCGTTGACGATGTCCCACATCGAATCCAGGTCCTTGACGCGCGTCACCATGTCCGTCGCCTGGGTGCCAACATCGGACATGAGTTGATCGATCTGGTCGCGGGTGTTGGAGAATCGCTGCACGAGATCGTTCTTTGAGATGCGGAACCTGTCGATGAGCGGACCGATCACAGGCACGCGGGAACGGCCCGACAGCTTGGTCAGGTTCAGATTCCTGGCGATACCGACCACCTTGGTCAACTTCGCGCCGCTCTCGGCCAGGTCGTCATTGCGGACCCGCTCCAGCAAGGCTTCGGAGAAGTCCGTGGTCTGCTTGGAAGCCTCCTTGCCGAAGGCGTGGATCGTTGAAGGGTTGAGGTCACTCAGTTGGGTGGCCAGTGTCTGGATATCAGCCTGGTCGTCCTCGACCAACCCAAGCTCGGCCAAGGCGCCGGCATCGAGCTTCTGTGTCAGGGAGTTGTGGTCTGTCGTGATCGCATTCATTGCGGTTCGGTCCCTTGGTTGATGGGCTAGTTGCTGCTGGGAGGGCTTGAGGCTGAAGGCAGGCCTTTCAGGGTTTCTGCGACGGCTCGCTGCATGGCCTCATGGGCCTGAATTGCCTTGGTCGCACTGATCGGGTCGAGGAGCCGCTGGTTCGCCATCGCCAGCTGGTGTTGCCTCCACACTGGAAGCAGTACCTCGCGGATCTCGCGGTAGCGATCGAGCATGTCCAGCGCCTGCGCCTTGGACAGACGCAGCTGGTGTTCGGTCATCTCGTTGGACGCCACGAGGGTGGCCATGTTGGTGAGGCGTCGGGAGAAGCGCTCGCGCGGGTTGTCGAACTGGTGCGTTTCCTGCGGCTTGCCTGCTTCCGGGTTGTCCCTCAAATAGGCCCGGCCAGCCTCAAGCTGGGCGGTCAACTTCATGGTTCCGGCCCGGAATGCGTCGATGGACGCATCGACATTGGCCAGGAAATGCTCCAGTTCCGCTGCCACCGGATCAGCATCGGAGATCTTGATCTCCAAAGCATCCTTTGACACGGCCACCGTGGCGGCCATGTGGAGATGGCCACCCGTGAGCTTGGTGAAGAACCCCGGCTTCTTTGCAAGGCGTCGTGGATCGGCACCATCGAGCGCATGAAGAATCTCGGCCATCAAGCTGGCGAGCCTGCCAACAGGTGAGGACTCCAGATAGCCTGTTGCCCGCTGGATGACGCTGTCTTCGACGGCGTCTCGGCCGAAGGCGCTGATGAAGGCCGCGCTTTGCAGGTCGATGCTGACGGGGGTGCTCATGCTGGATCAGGGCTCCGAACGGCGGCCGTCGAGGTGACGGCCTTGCGCCTGACCAACTTATTGCCCAGGTGGAGGGGTTGAAATGGCCCCAAATCGGCTCGAATTTTTGTGCCGCCACCCGATGTCGAGCGAGGACGGCGGGTGTTCCGCCGCCTCGCCTGGTGGGGTCAGAGCCGCTTGAACTGCTCCCAACCTTTCCTTTCCTGAGCGAAGCCAGATGGCTCGTACCCAGCGAAGTCGAAGCCAGCGGCGAGGATGGCCTCGACCATGTCGTCCTTGCCCTTGCCGACGATGGCGCTGTACCGTTTCTTCCCTTCGTCCTGAGCCTCACACCATGCCTTGAAACCGGACTCCTCAAGAACGGACTCGATAGCGGCCCGCGTGTGGGCGGAGAGGAACTCCTTGTCCACGCGGATGAAGCTGACCAGATCGACGCCTGCGGTCGCCGAAATGTTGGCTGCGAGCCCGCGCCGATTGAGCTTGCCCTGGAAGGATGTGTCGTTCGGCTTGGTGTCGAAGATCATGGTGGTCAACTGGATGATCAGTTCCCGCAACTCTTCCTCGCTCTTGCCACACAGTTCAAGCACCACCTGGCTGGCATTGCGCTTGCAAGAATCGGACCCTTCGACATACTTCAGGCCGACCCTCTTGCAGGTGCTGGTGAACCCTTCGTGTGGGCACTCATCGGCAACCACCCGGAGCATCGCGTAAGCGGACATGGCAAGGGGGATGGTGGCGTCCTGTTGAACGGTGACAATCGCGGCCTTGCGGATCGCGTCGGCATACTGATCGACAACCGCCTTCATGGTGGCCCTGGCCTTCGCCTTGGGGGCAGGCTTCTTGCCCTTCGCCTTGGCGGCGGCAGACGTTGGCTTCTTCGCGGTGCCCCCGGCAGACGTGCCCTGTGGTGCCTGGGTGTGACCCTGCCCCTCCTCCGCTTCATCGTCGCTGTCATCAGGTGCGGAGGGCGTTGGGTTCAACATTTCCCGGTAGGCGGCGTTCATCTGGCTGTGACACGCCAAGTTGAAGCAGTTCGGCCCCGAAACCTGTCCAAGGGACTTGCCGGGGGTATCGATCACGATGCAGCCCCTGTGCTCGCATGCGCGACAGGCGTTGAACTGCTCCTCTCCGACGCCCGTTTCGCCGAGCTTGACCAGCGGAACCGTCGTGCCCGGAACCTTCTCCGAGAGCAGGACGACGGTGCCGAAGTCATTCTTCAGTTCGACCCTCTTCGCCTGCAAGGCTTCCTCGGTCTTGGTGGCAAAGCAAGGCTTGTTGGTGCAGAGCCCGCCGTTGATGTGCTCGGCGAACAACCCGCGCTGGAACTCGCTGTTGAAGGGACAGCTCTGGCATTGGTCGAGCGGGAAGATGGCCTGCGCCAACGGCGTGGCGAATCCGTTCAACTGCTCGCGGAGATCCGCTACGGACAGCCCCTTCTCCAGGATGCGGGGGAGCGCTTTGGCCTGGTTCTCGTGCGGAAGGGTCGCAAGAAGCTCGGCATGCCCAAGCTGGATGCGCTCATGGAGCAACGCCTCCATGACTTCGGGCGTGGCGTGCAGCAGTTGCAGGCGATGTTTCAGGCGCTTGACTGGCCAGCCAAGGGAATCGGCGGCACGCTCATGGTCGCCGCCATAGGCGTCCACATGCTCGCGAGCGGCCAGTGCCTCCTCGGCCACGGTCAGATCCTTACGGTCTGCGTTCTCGGCCAGCGCGAGCTTGCGGTGCTCAACATCATCCATCTGCTTGATGGTGACGGGAACGTGCTCCCACCCAAGGTGGATCACCGCACGGAACCGGCGCTCTCCGGCAACGAGCAGGTAGCCCTCACCGGCAGGGTCTGGACGGAGGAGGAGCGGACTGACCCAGCCGCTGCTGTTGATGCGCTGGGCGAACTCGCTGGTTTCCTTGTCGCTGAACGTTCGCCTCGGATTGAACTCCGGTGCGACTCGGATCGTGCTGACGGCGACGTAGGTGAGGTCTGGCTGTGGCTGGCTTGTCATGCTTGGCTCCTGTTACTGAACCTTCACAATGCGGCCTGCGCTGCCCGCATCTCAGTTGAGCGGAGAACGCCTGGTTGGGTTGTGTGTGCTTGCTCTGGTCCATGTCTCGTGGCGACATGGCATAGAAGCGGCCCAGCGTCATGCCGGACCGCTTCCCGAGGTTCACTCGCTGAGGGTGAATCCTCGGCACTGTGTGAGGCGAGCGACGGCATCGTCCACCGCAAGGTCGTTGACGATGGTGCCTGCCGGATACTTGCGGCGCATCGCGTCCTTGATGGCCGAGAGGGCAAGGTTCGGGTTGGCCTTGATGGAGGTGCGAACCTCTCCGTCCACTATCACCACCACGCGATTCTTGACCGATCGCTTCACCCACCTCTCGACACGGGTCTTGTGTGAGTCCAGCAACGCAAGATCGTCGATGTAGTCTTCGAGGTACTGGTACTTCTCGCCCGGTGTGACGGACACGATGACGACTTGTTCCTTGGCGTGGTTGGTGGCGTCCTGGATGTCTGCACGCGCTTCCGGCCCGCTGGGGTAGAGGTGCGACATCCCGCCATTTCCATCGTTTCTGATGGTGCCAATCTTCCTGCCGTGCCAGTAAACGTCTGCCGTGTAGGCATTGGTCTCCTGGGTCTGGCTGGCGCTGAATACGAGCTTCTTGAAGGTAATCATGGCGGCTCCTTACCCTCCGGGTTCCCCCGGAGGGCTTCTGGCGTGGACGATCAGGCGGCGTTGGCGACGGAGGGTGCCTGCTTGAACTTGAGTTGGCTCAGCAGGCAGTCGCTGGCGTCAAGATCAGACCGCGGACGCTGATAGACGGGCTGGAACAGCGCTCCCGGCAGGGGATAGGCGTAGAGGTACTGGACTTCAACGATGGCTCCAACCGGCGGAACGGCATGGTTCGGCGGAATCGTGACGTTGCCGACGAAGTGCCAGATGGCATCCGCTTCGTTCATCACTTCGATCCCGACGCTGCGCTTGGTGGCGTTGTGCGCCGACACGCGCACCGTGGCGCTCTCGACGAACTTCAGCTTCAGTGCGTCGCCGCCGGACGCGGGCCTGCCTGCGATGTGGTTTGCCGACAGGCGCTTGAAGCAGACCCCTTCTTCGTTGTTGGCCCGAGCTGCGGCCACCAGCGATCGCTTCGCCTCAGTGGAGATGGCGGTGGTCAGCCTGCCAAGGCCGGGAGCGCGAGCATAGACCTCCTCGCGGACGCGCAGGCGGTCGCGGTAAGGCATCTGGCGCAGATCGCGACCCTCGAAGAACAGGACATCGAACACGCACAGGCTGTCGCCCATGTCTTCGCCATCGAGAACCGTCTTGTCGGAGAACCCGGCCTGGCTGATCGCGTCATGGATATGCTGGCTCAAGGCGACGGTCAGCCCTTTGCGGTTCACCCCAGCGATGCTGTCATGGCCTGCGATGGCGGCTCGACGTTCACCATCCTTCTTCACTTCACAGCACCAGTCGGGGTCGCAGATCAATGCTTCCGCATCGGCCTCGGAAATGGGGTTGAGGAGCATGATGGGAACACCGCTGACACGGCCTGCATTGTCCGTCCCGGCGAATGCGACGCCGGAGGCGCATTCGGTATAACCCTTGGCGCGCTTGCTGTCGATCAGCTTCTGGTACGCCTTCAGCGCCTGGTCGTATGGCACCGGACTGGCCATCTTGGTGCCGGAGGTCAGGGCCGAGCCGATGCGTCCGTACTGGAAGTTGACGATCCAGTCATTCTCGCCGCCGCTGCGGACGAGCTGGCATTGGTAGGTTTTCGAGGACGACCCCTCGACGTAGTTGAGGGTGATGCTCTGCTCTTGCATGGTTGGCTCCATGTTGGTTGGTGGGTGTCACAACCAAGCTATCGCCGTTGCCAAAGGCATCCCCGGTGGACGGAGAACGCCTGTTCTGGCGGCATCCAACCTGCTGCTGTTCGTGGACGTATCCAACCAGGTAGGTGGTCGCTAACCTGACCTCCTCCACTGATGGCGATAAGCGAATGAAGAACCCTGCGTGCTTGCTGTTGTTTGTCGTGATGCTTTTCCCGGCGATGTCGCGTGCGGACGGTGGCGGGCAGCTCGTGGGACGGGCTTCGGTGATCGACGGCGATACGATCGAGATTCGCGGACGGCGGGTGCGCCTGTGGGGGATCGATGCGCCTGAATCCTCCCAGACATGCGCGTTGCCAGATGGTCGGCGATGGCGATGTGGGGCGCAGGCAGCCAATGAACTGTCCGCTTTCGTTGGGGTGCGCAACGTGGCATGCACTCCAGAGGGTCGTCGGAGCTTCGATCGCATCGTGGCGCGGTGCTCTGCCGGCGGCGTCGATCTTGGAGGCTGGATGGTCGAGAACGGCTGGGCGCTGGACTATGCGCGCTTCAGCCAGGGTCACTACGCGCGGAAGCAGGCCGCGGCCGCTGGCGCCGCTCGCGGCATGCACGCAAGTCAGTTCGTGGCTCCGTGGGATCACAGGGCGAGCCAGCGAACCGCCCGCCCGTGATGGGCGGGCGGGCTGAGGCAATCAGGCCGGAACGATCACGGCATCAGCCTGGATCTGCTCATCAGGATCATCTCCACCTGACGACACGGAAAAAGTGCCATCCGGGTCGAACTTCACCTGGAAGCTGCCGCTCCTGAGCATATCCGGTGTGCGCCACGGAAGTCCGTTGCGCAATACGGCATCCAGTAGCGAGGCAGGGTCGCGGTGAATCATGGCCCGGATCGTGGATAGCGTGCGGTGGTAGCTCTCCTGCTCTGCTGATTCATCCCAGCTCTCCGACTCTCCATCGACGAAGTTGGAGACCTGGTAGATCAGCGCGTAGGTTTCATCCGCGCCCTCTTCGGTGAAATAGAGCTTCCCTTCATCCTCATCGAAGGCCATCGGTAGCGGGGTCGAATCAGGAAGGCCGTGAACCGGCGTGCTGAGTGTGGCGTGCAGGCTATCGACCAGCACAAGCGTGATGCTGTTGTAGTGGATGTCCGTGGTTTCCGAGGCAATGACGTTGCCCGGCACAAGAACGACATCCTCCTGTGTGACATCGATCGCAAGTTCGTTGACCCAGTGCGCCCCAGGCAAGCATTCAGCGACAGCCTTCTGGTTGGCGTACAGCAGGTGATTGACGAGCATTTCCTTCCAGTCCTCGCCGTAGCTTTCGGCTGTTACGGCATAGATCCCGTTCTCGATGATCCAGTCCCGGCTGATCGCGTCCTCGAAGTGTTGCGTCCCACTGTAGCCATTGCGTTCCCGACGACGAGGGGTTTCGGTGAACCGGGATACCCAATCGCCAGGCAGATGGTCGAACGAACTGAGCATGTCCATCGCGTCCAATGCCCGCAGCCGACCGCCATACCGCGTGATGAACTCCCTGCTCTCCATCGTCTTGGACAGTGCAAGGAGTTCGTCAAGGGTGTTCTCCCGCCACAGCCGATGGAGCATCTTGTTGGATTCATCGGCATTACATAGCTCATTCCTGTCGGGCATGCGGCCATGGAACATGGTCGAATCAAGATGGATGACCCCGGCGTTCGCGTAACTGCGGCCATCGCACTTGATCGGCAATCCCTGCAAGTAGAAGTAGCCGGCCCGAGCACCCAGAGCAACATCTGGGCTGGCTTTTCCATACCGGGTATTGACCATTCCCAGCACGTCGATCGCATGTTCCCTTTGCACCGGTTCACCGTTGATCGTGACGGGCAAAGGGAACCCGCGGGCGTAGCGTTCCGATGCGGCCTTCAACTCCAGGGCCGACTTGGTTATTCCTTTCATGCGAATGACAGCGCCAACGACGGAATCTTCGAGATCGACCAAAGACACCTCTTCCAGACCGACGATCTGCTCCCTGGTGGCGTCGAACATCGTCTGTCCAGATGCGACCTGGATGCTCTCGGCTGCGTAAACGACGGACATGAACCCCAATCCATAAGGGGCGTCCGCCTTCTGGACTGACTCATCCCACCCGCTGACCGCGATGCTGAGGAGCTTCCTGAAATCGGAGATCCCGACACCATCGTCCGCGATCTCGAAGTACCCGTCGGCAAGGGTGATGGCAATGCTGGTGGCACCAGCCCGGCGGGCGTTCTGCAGCAACTCGCCGACGAAGGTGGTGGTGTTGGTGAAGGTCGCCGACAAGGCGTTGAGGATCGATCGCGTGTCGGATGTGGCGGTGAGGGTCTTCGTTGCGAGCTGGCTCATGGTTGGCTCCACTTGTGGTTGAGCCTTGATTCTCACGACGCAGCGCGACTCACCCCACATAGCGGGACTTCCCCATCTCAGGCCGCGGCAATAGTAGGTATAGCCGTGCTACTGACAGGTCTAAGGATCGATCGTCAACGAAGCCGCAGGTGTAGCAGCGCCATTGGCTTGTCTGGATGTCGTGGCACGACAAGCGTTGGCGTTTCGCCTTGCCTTGAACGAGTTCCTACATCGCCGAGGACGTCAACTTTGCGGCCCAGGGCAGCAACTTGGCGCCGAGCGGAGTGAGCGCTTCGAGACGATACTCGTTCCAGCCTGGCCCCTTCTTCGCTTTGGGCGCCTTGATGGACTCGTCGCGCACAGCGCCAAGCCAGCCTTTGGCATACCCGGACTTCATGGACTTCTTCGTGACCTCAAGCACAGCAGCGGTGGCACGCCACGGGGTCGATGTCTGCTTGCGAAGGTCAGCAACGTGGCTTGTTGGCCTCATGTAGCGGCTGTTGATGAGGTCGAGCACCTTTTCCTTCATCTCCTCGCCGCCTTCGTGATAGGCATACGCCAATGCATCCACCTGGGCATGCAGCACGATGGGGGTTCCATGTCCCCCCTCGATCATCATCCCCACGGGCAGGCCAATGGCCATTCTTGCGACGGAGCGCGTCTTGTCGGCGAGCATGTAGGCTTTTGCTTCGACGAAGGCGTCCTCTGGCGACGGCGGGCGGATGTGTCCGCTGCGCATCGCGTCGATGATGGCCTGGGCTTCACCGTAGCTCACCCCATCGAACAGAGACTTCTTCGCTTGCCAGGCGATGGCACCGTGCTGGACTTTCTTGTCCCGCTTTTCGTACTCGGACCAGGCCTTCGGGTTCCCCGGGATGACCTCCACCACTTCCCAGTCACGGATCACCTGCTCATCGGCCCTGGATCGCAGCAGTTCGCGCCCGGTGACCGTGACGTGCAGGTCCGGTGACGACATGTCGAGGGTGGCCACCGTGGCGTGGCGCATCTCACCCAGCATCGCCTCGTGCTCGCCGGCGACGGGGACGAGGTACAAGCGCCATTGGCTGCCGCCCGCCAGAGAAAGCCGCAGTGGCTGCCGGTTGTTCTGTGCGGCCCACTGCTCCACTCTCGCCACCCGGCTGTCCTGATCGGTCAGAAGGGCATGCAGGGTGTCCATGGCCGCGTGCAGGTACTTCCTGTAGGCGGCACCCCCGGGTTCCGGGACGGCTTTGTCCCGGCGCGCCGTGCGAGCCACGGCCAATGCGCTGGTGATCGAAGCCTCCATGTGCGCTGGCTCGGCCGACAGGTTGCCGGCAGCCGCTGCGACAGCAAGCTCTTTCCTGATATGGGCCTCTGAAGCGTCTCGCTGATCGACCCACAAGCGGGCGCTCTGGAACAACAGGAGGTAGTTCGCGTAATTCCTGCGTTGGGACCGGGATGTCAGGAAGTAGGTCATATCCGGGCCGTGCACGCGGTCGAGGACGAGATAGTTATCGCTGTCGTTATCCTCCAGGTAGAGCTTGCCCGTGATTTTTCGTGCCGGGGAGCCGTACGAATAGGATTTGACCAGCGGGATCTCGACGTAGATGCCCTTGTTGTCGGTGCTGACTCGAGCGATCAGCACGCTCTGATCCTCATGCCGGTCCCAATCGTAGACGCGCGAATAGGTATAGGAGCGCCCGTCGAATCTTGACTGGCTTGCGAACGCGCCGGGAATGTTGGCCTGGGTGAAGATGCTGGCCACCTTCACTGCCACGGTCGCGCCGGCCCCGAGGTACTGATTGTGACGACGCCGGAATTGGTCGTAGTGTTCGTGGTCCTGGCCGAGCATCGTGGACTGGTCGCACAGGACCATGTAGCGCGATTGGACGATCGGGTCTAGCCAGTTCGTGAACTGTGGCATGGCCCAGCCCCGGAGCAGAACCTGCCTGTCGTACAACCCCCACAGGATGATGAGCACTTTGGCATAGGCGTCCAGGGAACCGAGCTGGTCCCTCTGCGCCTTCGCATAGCTCAGGTGCTCGCGCTTGATTTCCTTGCCGGCCCGGGTTGAGAAGTGCTGGGTCATCTCGGCAGCGTTCGGCATCAGCTGCTGGAGTCCTTGAAGATTCGCCGGCATCAGGACCAGCCAGAGGCGGCAGCCATCCCTGACCAACAAATGCTTGAGCTTTGACTCGGCGTTCATTGCGGCGTCGGCAAAGCGCGATGCCATGTCCTCGCCGTGGAAGAAGGTCTTGCTGGACTCGCGGAAGCGGACAAGGACGATGCCGCGAGGTGACGGGATCAGGCGGTCGACCAGCGCGGGATCGGAAAAGATGGTTTCCAGCTCATCGATGTGCGTGTGATCGAGGCCACCTGACTCCAGGTGCAGGGCTGTTTCTTCGTCCAGGGCGAGCGCTTCCTGATACACCGTCAAGGGAAGCTGCGCAGGCGCAGCCTCTCCGTCCGTCACCTGGATCACTTCCACACCGTCGCCGATGTACAGCTTCAGGTTCTCGACGGTACGAAGAATCCCCTTGACGTTGTCGAGCTGCTGGTTCGCCTTGGCCAGGGAGGCCTGGGCGCGTTCACCGTGGAACCTGGCCATCGCCGTGGCCTGCTCGCCAAGCTCAGCGGTGTTGGATTCGATCCACTTGGTCATGACCGCGGCATTGGCGCGCACGTTCTCCGCGTAGCGCTCCATGTCCGCGATCGAATCGCGTGTCGCAAGCTCGGTCCCCTGGGATCCTTCCGCACCACCAGGAGCAAAGGTCAGTGCCGCGACAGGAACGGCATCAGGCGGGGCTTGCATCATCCTGGCCTGAGTCTCTGCCATCTGCGCCTGAAGCTCTTGCAGTTCCTTGCTGCGCACCGCTTCACCGTCCGGCGCGAAGCTGAACCAGTCGAAGAAGACGTCGGCGTGAACCTTGATCGGGAATCGGTAGGTCTCCTCCAAGGATGGATGTGGCGCGAAGACATAGACGTGCGGTGCGCCATCGGCCATCTCGATGCCACTGAGCATCAGCACGGTGCCCTCCTCGACTGAATTTCCCGTGATCTGGGCATCTTCGTGGTGGTCACCATCGAACTCGTTCCTGATGCGCCAGTAGGTGCCTGCCTGCGGCTCCTCCCATCGCTCGATGCGGGTGGTGGATGCACCTTCCTCCTTGCGGGGGGCTGGGATCATGCTGTTGGCGTTCATGCGTTGCCTGCTGGGTGACGTTGTGGCCTGACTACCTCTAGTCAACCATCCGATCTTCACTCACCGAAGATGGACGAAGTCCGTCGGAAGGATCAATGGCCCAAAGAAATGGGGCGGCAAGTGCCGCCCCACGGTGGAGCCTGGAACGTCAGTGGCGCTGGACAGGGGAGACCTGCGCCAACTGGTATGCCCATCGCTTGCAACGTCGGTTCGCCCTGGTTCCGGCGACCGAGGCTTCAGGTTCAGCACAGTCCTTGTGCCCGCTGAAGGTGCTGACGATCGGCTGTTGCCCATCAGGTGGGGGTTCGGGGGTTTCCCCTCTCTCCGCCGCGTCGGTGAAGGCACAGCGCATCTCGCCAAAGATGCCCTGGGCGCACCGCTTGAAGTCCAGCTTTCCTGTTGCGCAGCCCGCGGTGGCAAAGACCGCGAGCAGCAGGGTGCAGCTAGTGAAGTACTTCATGGGTATTCCTCAGTGTAGTTTTCATAGGTCAGATCGATGTTCTGTGGCTCGTGTGGCCCACCTCCTTTGCTGTTGTGATGATTGACCTGGCCGGCTGAGGTTCCGGTGTTTTTGATTCAGACACCACGTTGCTTGAAGATCCTCTGCATCCGTTCAAACTTGCGTGCCTCTGCAAGCAGGTTGCGGATCGATTCGGCCTTTCTGGCCGCTCGTGAGTAGCTGCCGCCGCTGGGATGCTTTTCCATCTCCGATGCCTGCCTGCGCAAGGATTCGGCTTCCGCGCCCGCCCATTCGGCTTTGGTCTTGAAGAACGGTCGCTTCGTTGTTCTGCGGCGCTTCTCCTCCGTTGTTTCGACGAGCTCATAGCGACCGGTCTGCATGTTCAGTTGCTTGAGCATCTCCGCGCTCCTGCATGGGCTTGGAACCACCATGCGGGTCTGGTCGCCTGGATCGCATACGCGCGGGAAACGCCAGCCCTAGAACGTGCTGCGGTAGATGGAATCGGACGAAAGCACGTTCTCGGCCGCCTGCTTGATCTGCTTGTTGACGGCGGCGACCCTCTTGGCCTTCTTTGCGACCGTCGCCTTCGTCACCTTCGGCTGGATTGGCGGGCGAGGTCCGCCAGCCTGAGCGATCGCCTCGTCGATCGTGATGCGTCCTTGGAGGACGCGATCAAGAACATTCTCGTCGGCTACGGGAACACGATGCCGCGCGGCTTGTTTGATCTTGGTGGTCTGTTCTGAGATCGCAGCACGCGTGGCAAACACGATGTCGGTCGTACTGTCGACCTTGCCGCTGACGGTGAAGCCGTCGACGCTCAGTTGTCCCGAGATCTCACCGCGCGGGCGCGACATCTTCCCAGTGAGAACGATGACCTTCGAATTGCTGTTCATTGATGCTGCCCCAATGTTCTATTGGGACAGTCTCACAGGCCGCGGAGACCCATCTCACACGCGCGGCAATTGCCTGGTTCACGCCGTGGTGGCGGCGTTCTTTTCTTCGGCGTCGGCAATGATTTTCTTCAGAGCGTTCATGCTCAGGTGATAGTCGAGATGACACACCGGAATGTTGAGCGATGCGGCCAGGCGAACCGCAAGCCCCGTGCCTCCGGACACGTCGACGATGCGTCCATCGGGAGCGTAGACGGGGCGACGTCCCCAGCAGAGGACGAAGTCCACTGGCGACCGTAGGTCACGCCCCAGCACCTGGAAGATGTTGCGCGCCATCAGGCTCCTCGGTCCACGCCCAAGGCGAGCCCATCCAGGGTGGAATTCCGACGCCATCCGGATGGCGCGGCCATACGCAGCAAATCGATCGACGGGGATCCCCGTGAGATGCCCATTGAATCCATCCCAGGGCAACATGATCTCCGTGTTGCCTCCACCCTCGATCGCGCCCGCCTCAAAGGCGCTATCAGCACCGTCGGCAGCACCGGAACGAAGCACCCATCCTCTGGCAGCCAGCTCCCGGCCCCATCTGCGCATTTCCGCCAGGTGGTTGGCTGGGGTTTCTCGTGAGCCGATGCCGGCATATCTCATGGTGGTGGACATTCATGACCTCCGTGTCGACAGGTGCGCAATGCCATAGATCACGACACTGCCCTCAGCTTCATTGATAACCCTGATCTCCGCGCGCAACAACTTGTCGCGATCAATGCCGTGGGCAATGAGGGCGTCAACGCCAATGTCGGATATCAGCTCCCTGACCTTTTCGCGTTCGTGACGCAGGCGGTTGATGAACACCAGGGACGACACTTCCTTGGCATTCTCCTGGGCGATCAACCTCCTCAGCAGCACTTCCTGGCCCACATAGAAGGCCAGTGCGTCCGATGTCAGCTGTACTTCCAGCTTCTCTGGTGTCCCATTCATCATGCCCGTCACTGTACGACAGCGTGCCCTGACTCTGGTTGCTGCCAGGCTGTGCATATCTCAACCCCGAGCGTGCCGTGCCACCGCGGGAAGGCGCCGGCGGCGGGCCTCCGAAACCAGCAGCCTGGCCCTTTGCAGTGGCAGGTGAAAGTAGACTCGGATCTCTTCCGCGTTGATCAGCGGCTCGCTGGCAAGCAGGGCAAGGATGTTGCGTTCCTTGCGTGTCCAGCCCTTCGGCGCGAATGCGGATTGCTGTTTCTTGGATGAAATGGCGAGCGGGATGACCGTCACTTTCGGCCACTGCTCCATTTCATGCCGATGATTGCTCAGCACCAGTTCGATTGTCTCCATGGAAGGAAACCATCCGCCCGTGTTCATGCTGTCACCCGGCGCCCGCAGTGAACCAGTTGTTGTTGGCCAGCACGTCATGGAAGGCATGCCCATCCGCAGTCCTGGTCAGTTCCCAGACTGGACCGTACAGCTTGCGCCCTACGACGCAGTCCCCGTGCAGCGCTGACGTCACCGCCATCCCCCGCTGGATGGAACTGCTCGGGGTCAGAGGGAACATTGCGCGGGCGGATGAGCCTCCCCCGGCAACGCCTTTGACCGTGGGTCCGGGGATGCCAAGCATGTTGATGTAGCGGACCGGTACACGCGGATCACGTACCTCGATTGGCTCCAATGTCCCGGTCCTCAATGCCCTGGCGACCTGTCGACAAACGCCGATTTCCGCATCGAACAGGAAGTTGCTGCACAGGCGCGCCTCTCCTGCGCTGGGCGTCGCGGTGGTGTCCTTCACCCAGTTGCGAAAGCCTTCGTCGACCGGGATGAGGAACACCAGGTTGTTGATTGCCCGGGTGATGGCGACATAGGCGAGTCGGCGCTCTTCCTCCAGGTCCTCTTCATTGCGCGGGAACGCCCCCAGCGTCCACCCGGGGAGAAAGACGGTGTCGTACTCGAGGCCCTTTGCCCTGTGGACACTGAGGATCTGGAGATGGTCGCCGGCGGGCGGCTTGCCCTCCTTGTGCGCAGCCAGCGGGCCCAGCATGTCGAGGAAGTCTCGGGTGCTTTCCATAGACTCGGCGAGGTCAACGAACGCCTGGATGTTCGCCTTCGCCTCCTGCCCTGCCTCGACCGTGGCGGCCTGGTTCTCCACCGAACGAATCAGGTTGGTGATCTTCAGGAATGCCCCGAGAATCACCTTTGGAGGGTGGTTCTCAAGGGCGCCAGACGAAAGCATGGAGAGCAGGTCCGCCCGTTCCCGGAGCCGCTTGGCAAGTCCGAAGTTCGTGCGCTCGACAGCCTTTGCTTGATCGAGCAGTGGACTTTGGATGGTTCGTGGCGCCCGCTCGTGACAATCCCTCATCCGCTCTGCAAGGATGCCCGTGAGCCGACCCTCGAGGTAGAGCGATGGGCAGCGAAGCAGGGCCTCATAGAAGCGGTTGCGATGCTCCGGTTCGATGGACCAGTAGTTGGTGGCCACGGACATGGCGGCCACCATGGCTCCGATCTCGCTGATGTAGAGCAGCGGCTCGCGGCCATAGACGTGGTAGGGGATCTTCTCCGTCAGCAGCTCCAGTTCATACGGTACCGACTGCGAGTAGTAGCGAACGAGCATCGCGGATGTCATCAGGCGACGATCATTCTGAAGGCGCTTGAGGTAAGGCACCGCACTGGATACGGACGGCGCGGCGCGCTCCACGATGTGAATCCGTGTATCCGGGTTCCCGGGGTGCGCCACCGGCAGCTTGTCGGTCCGAAGGGCGTTGCGGGAGATGACGTGCGCCGCGGCAAGGCAGGTTTCGTGCCCGTAACGGAAGGTCGTTGTCATCGGGAACTTGGTGCAGGGCGCGAACGTTTCAGGGAACGTCTCGAGGATGAAGCTGATATCGCTCCCGCGCCATGCATAGATCGCCTGGTCGTCGTCGCCAACAGCCATCACTGATGCACCACCACTGGCGAGCCCCTGGACCATATCGAACTGGGCGGCATTGGTGTCCTGGAACTCGTCGACCAGGATGTGCTCGTAGTTGCTGAACAGGCACCACAGGTCCGGCCTGGCCCTCATGGTCAGCATCGTCCTGTAGATCAGGTCGTCGAAGAACATGATGCTGGCGTCGAGGGACATCGTTTCGAAGGTGCTGAAAGCATCGACGAACACGCGCAGAGTGGGGGAATAGTTCCCCTTGTTGAACACCTCTTCTGGCGACTTCAACGACGCCTTGACGTGCGTGAGGAACCCTAGGAAGCCATCCATTGCCTCCGCCGGCGGGTAGCTGTCGGCCCCTTCGCGCTTCATCCATGCCTTGCGAAGCGCAAGCCTGGCGTTCTGCTCGAGCTTGGCTCCCGAAGTGACCAGCTGCGCCGGCGCCAGCGCCCCTACCTCTACCAGGCGCTTGCACATCTTCATGCCCATGGAATGGTACGTACGGACCTCGGCGACCGTGGGCGTGTTGAGCCTGGCCTTGAGCTTGCGCTGGAAGGCCTCCTGTGCGCTCTTGTTGAACATCAGGCACAGGACGGCCGACGGCTCGACGCCGGCGTCCACGAGCCGCCCTACCCGTTCGACGAGGGTTGTGGTCTTCCCTGACCCGGCAACTGCGGAAACCAGTGCGTGCCCGCTGGTGTGGTTGGCCACCGCGTCCTGCTCGGCCGTGAATGTCTGAGCCCCCATTACGCAGCCGCCTCCTGGGCGACCGTCAGGTTCTCGATCCGGGCATAGGTGAACCAGATGGACAGGAGGTAACCGACGATGACGATCTTTCTTTCGTCGTCGCATGACGACGACTGGAGAATGGCCCCGACATGCCTCAGGGCGCTCAGCACGTCGACGCCGGCGGCCGGCACGAAGCGGTGGTCGGTCGAGATGCCGTCATCCAGGATGCGCATGGCCAGTTCAGTCCAGCGCGAGTCCTGGAGCGAGAACGCTTCAGGGATCTGGTCGTCAGGCGGAGTCAGCCGATCGACATCGGCGACGCCCGTCGCAAACTCGACGTCGCTGACCTTGATGGGAAGGAATGTGCTCATGGCGTTCTGTCTGTGTGCGGCGACGCTGGTGGTCGGGGTGTTCTTTCTCTTGAACTGGACGATCTTGTTCATGTGATCAGTCCCCCAGGAGGTCGGCGGTTTGGATCATGTTGAGGAACGACTTGAAGCCGTTCCTGGCGCGGCTCTGCGACATCGGGCTGAGCCTTCCAAGGGCAGGACGGATGCCAGAGGCCTCGTACCAATTGAAGGCGTCATTCGGCAGGAGATCTCTAAACTCGGTTGCTTGCACCTTGAGTTCGGCGCGTTGTATTTCCTGATTCATCTCTGCCGGTAGAACCGCCGGCAGACCAAAGCGTTGGTGAATCGCCTCCTGGATGAGTCGCTCAGCGTTGGCCACGTCAGGGAAAGACGCCCGAATCTTCGAGATGTCGCCGATATAGGCGGCAGCGGCGCGACTCAGCAAGCCAGCCAGTCGGAACTGTTGCCTGTCGATATTTCTGGCCACCTCGAAGCTGTGCTGCGCAACGCTGTAGAAGTGTTCGGACTCGCCCGCATACATGGCCGTCCTGGACAATGCGGTAGCGATGTCCTCGATATCGATCTGGTCAGGCGTCGGCGACAGGAGGTTGAGGGTCTTGCCAGAGCAAGTCCTGGCGAGACCGTCGACAACGAACTTGTAGGTGGTCGGAGTTGGCATGTTCATGCCTCCATGTACCCAGACTTCCTGGCGGGATAGAACACGCGCGGAAAACGCCGATTCCTCGGAAAGCCGCGGAAACACGCCCCTCTGGCCTTGCCGATGCTCAGTGAGCGCAGGCCTTGTGCTGGCATCGGCTACCCCTGCAGGCCTCTGGCGACCAGCCCGGCGATCACGATGAGCACCAGGGTGATGTTGGCGGCGGTGTGCGCGCGGGTGGCTTCCAGAACCGCGATGCCCTGACTGCCTGAATCATTCAGGGCGTTGGTGTAGATCCTCAGGTACATCACCCCGGTCACTGCCAGGCCGAGGGCCACACTCAGTGGCACGCCCGGGATCATGTGGACGAGTCCGAAGAGAAGCTGGCGGCGGAGCTGCTTCCACCGCGGCAGCCGCTGCATGCCCCGGCGGAACATTCGCTCCTCCAGCCTGGCAATGCTCGGGATGATCACCAGGAGGGCGAAGGGGATCAGAATGGGTATGGCCCTGAGAGCGATTGGCGCGGTGGCGGACGCGCTTGCCTCAGAGGTAGCGAACATTACGTTGCCGGTACCGCCCAGCAGTTGCCACCAGCCCGTGTTGGCCCACGGGATCGGCGAGAGGAGCTGCATGAAGACCAGACAGCTGACGACAGTGACGGCGATCGTCAATGCAGCTGCTCGGAGATGCCGCCACCGAATCCCGCGAAGCAAGACGACGGTCGACGTGTACTGCCGGCCGCGGCGCCGAGAAACACGCACCACCTCTGTGGCCACCATGAAGGCAATGAAGTAGGTGGCCAGCGAGGCAGCGCTACTCATGGCTGTTACCCGCCCCTGCCCTTTACGTGACGATTGTCGAGAACCTTCTGGTGAAGGGAATCGTCAAACGGGCTGCTTTCGAGAAGAGCGATGGTGTTCCAGCCCATCTTCACCCAGGTCCCGTCTTCGCAAGGGATGAGCAGGACGAAGGCGGCCTGGCGACCATTGAGCAGGATGCCGCCGAACAGATCCTGCAAGGCGCGGAGCTGGTCAAGCTGGGTGCCGTAACCTAACGCCGTGTTGAGCAGCTGCTCCTCCCAGCTGGATACGTAAGCCGCCCAGCCGCCGGCCGGCGCGCGTTGGCGGCCCTGGAGAGCACCGAGCGCCAAGTGTATGTCCATGGATAGCTGCATGTCGCAAGGAGCGTCCCTGCCTGATTTCTCGAGGCGCTCCCGTAGCGTATTCAGCTGCTTGGTGGTGAATACGGCCCCGTGCCCCAGGCTGCTGGCCCATCGGAAGACGGCGGACTCAAGCTCAGCGAGCGGTGCAGTAAAGCGGACCTCGCTCAATACCCGCGGTCGATCTTCTGTCTGGACTGTCATTGGCGATTCCGACCTTTAGTCAGGTCGAAGATATCGCTAGTGACTAGGCCACAATCTCTCTAACTCGCCCGTTATCGGGTCGAATTACGAGATTGGTACGCCCGACGCTTCGGGGGTGTACTCAGTGTCGAGATCCGACCGGACGGGAAGCTCATCAGCTTCAGGTGCATCAAGGGACGGGAGCCTCGAAACAACCAGCGACTGGGCCCAGGGCGCATTGAAGACGGACAGCACGTCACGGATGGCGCTTCGGCCGAAGGCACTCGGCTTGGCCATGAACTTGCCATCGCCGATGGACGTAACGCAATAGGTGTGGCAAAGCTCGGGAAGAGACGCCTCGAACGCCGCCTGGTCCTCTGCCTTGAAAGGAGTAGCACGGCAGCACTCGAAGGCCTGCCTGCCAACCGTGTTGGTGTACTTGCGATAGGGCCGACCATTGCTGCCGGTGGTGAAAAGGTTGTCTCCCACCTTTCTCTCGAGGCCCACCACGACGATCGTTGGAGCACGTCCATCCGGGTTGCTTCGCTTGCGCAACAGGTTGTATGCCCTCGCGACGAGGAAGGGTGTATCGGTGTCGATCTGGGTCAAGCGGTAGTTCCAGAGCATGTAACGCGCGACCAGAGCTGCGCGGCGGTCCTTGATGAGGAGTCCTCGGTTGAACTGGTACATGACCTTGCCGTACTTACCCTCCATCGAAGCCACGCGGTCGAACTCACCCCTCTGTTCGTTGAATGTCAGGCAGTAGAGCGCTGCGAGCATGCGCTTTACCTTGGCAGCGACGAGGTACTGGGCCTCGCTCACGATCGGGCGCGGGTTGTCGATCTTGTCCAGGTGGCCAAGCCATGCGAGCAGGGACGCACGGCTTATGTCATCGAGGTTCTGAGGCGCTACCGCTTCGTGGAAGAGAGTCATCTGTTGCGCTCGTCTGGTGATGGTTTGATCATCACCGGACGCTACGGCGCACTGTAGACCGCCGCGGTTTGCCTAGTTGCTCTCTCTGTTCGGGAGGTGCGTTGGCATACTCCCTACGATGACCTGTGACCGGTCTTTGCTGGAGGTGAAATAGACCCTGAAGCTGAACTTTGGATCGAATGAGCTGTTGCCCTTGAGGTGCATGTCCAGCGTGAACGTCTTCCGATCTACCTGGACCTGATAGCTGGAGGAGGTCTTGGACGTGTACGCGGCCTGCCCGGTATGGCTACAGTCGAGATGCAGATCGGAGAGGGCCGCCTTCCATTTCGCCCTGGCACCCTCTTCCTTGGCGAACTTCATCGGCCAGTACACGTCCCGAAGCAACAGCAGGGCACGATAGGCAAGGGCCGGATCGTGGTATCCAGACTGCTTGGCTGCGGCTATTGCACGTGGATGAACCAGGACGCGCCCGTCGCCTAGCTCAGCTGCGATCCATTCCTCCAAGGCATCGAAGGTGTCGGGCACGGGAGTGCTGGCATCTGGTAGCTCTTGATCCAACGGATCCGCCTCAGGGGTGAGGATCGACGTGAGCCTTGCCTGGGCCGTGACAAGGTCGGATCGTTGCTGAGCGATCACTTCACGCTGCTGCTCGACCATCAACCCAAGCCTGGCGATTTCGTCATTGGCTGCGCGCAGCGCGTCATCATCGCGCTGTGTTGATGGGCTCGACTGGAGAGCCGCGCTCCGCTGCGGGTCCAATGCCTCTCGAAGTTGGCCGCGGAGCTGATCTGCCTCCTTTGTCCTGCGTTCGATCGACGCGTCATCGCACTTCTTCTGGGTTTCCGCCTGCTTGAGCCTGGCGTCCCTCTTCTCGACTTCACGCTTCAGTGCGCGAATTTCGGAACGGCGCGCTTCGTTCCCATGGAGTGCTGATTTGTAGCTGTCCACCTTCTCGCACAGATCGATGTACATATCATCCTGGGCGAAATAGGCATGCCTTCCATCCAACATGCCATTCTGGCACTTGGTCATGAAAGGAACGAGATCCTTGCGTTTCATGCAGTCCATGGCCAGGAGCATGAGCAGCAGGCCGCGGTGGCACTTCCACGCAGGTTGAACCGTCGATAGGAGTAGGCTCGCCCCGGGATAGAGAGCCATCGGTGATTTGATGCGCTTATCGGGTTCGAAGCCGCGGCCCTTCTCTTCGGCTACCTTTGCGGTGTATCTGAAATAGAACCCATTCACCGGGTCAAGGTCATGCAGCTCAACGGTGTTGCTTGAGACCAGCCCCAGGTAGGGATCATTCTCGTGCGTGCAGGCCATGCTGATGCGGTGGGAAATCCTGCCTTCTTCATCGTGATAGATGACTGAAACAATTGGCCTCCCCTGCCTCTCCTGCCCCCCTTTCCTCGCTTCCTTGTCGCCGTTCTTTTTACCGAACGAAACCCGCTTGGAAGCCCCTGGAATCATGCTGATCATGACGTTGAACAGCTCTGCGTCAACTTCAGATGTCTGCTTGGTGCGGAAGTTCTGGACTTTGTTCACTCCGCCCGCAGCGGTGACAATATGCCGCCCAAGCATGGCGGCCAGCGGATGCATGTGGCCTGGCGCTGGCGCATAGATGTTCCGATGGATGATGTCGCCTATCGCTTCCGGCGACGTCTCGGCCGAGTCGGCTGAAAGCATCGCCGCGAACGCTTTCCAGTCGTCAACAGACTGGATGCCCTGGATGCTTGCGTACTCTAGGGACGGCGGAAGGTTATCGACCTGTTCCTTCGTGAAGACGTTGGCATAGATGTCCTCGATCTCCTCCCATCGAGAGCGCTCGGCCATCGCGGTTGGCGTCTGTGTGTCTTCCATGACTATGCCCCTGTGTTCTGAAACGGTACTGGCACGAGGTCTCCTGGCAACATCAGTGGGTGCCTGGGGTTCCCCATTAGAGATACGCCCAGGCAGTTCACCGTTGGCGCAGATGCCGCGAGCAGGTTCGTTACTTCGCGAGCCCTTTGGAAGCTCGGGTTCTTGTCGCCCCACGCGCAAACGATCAAGGCCGCGTCCTTGGCATACTCGGTGATGAAATGGTTATTGTGGAGTCCGATTGGAGACTCATGGCGCCGCAATAGGCTTGCGTCGGTACTCACCACCGCATAGAGATTGACGATCACCATCTTGGTGTAGCACCAGGACCGAGTGAACCCAACGCAGCGCTTCATCGTGTTGTCCGGGTTGGACTCACTGGCCACGCTCGGGTTGAGCATGACCCACAACACATAACCTGGGGACTCCTGCTGCAGCATATCGAGCTCTATTGATCGCCCAAGCGCATAGCGATAAGCGCGGTCCGGGGAGAAGACTGCCCACGAGCCGGGCTCTCCTTCGCAATAGACCGTGTCATCGCCAAGAGTCAGATCAGGTCGCATGCTGTTTCCCCCTTTCCAGGATCGTACTTACTGCCCCGCTGCACATCCACCCACCAATCTCCTCTTCCCATGGCGCATGGACCAGCCGGTCGAGGTAGACCCTGTTTCCGCCCGCCTCCGTACCCAGGACGTTGGCCACCGTCACCTCTGAGGTTGTTTGCCGGCGAATGACCACCTGACCGTCACCGATCAGGACGTCCGCCGATGCACGAGTTTCACGCCGCATTGCTCAATGCCTCCAGTAGGTCGTGGTGGTGCTTGACCCCCCACCGATCGACAAGATCGTCACAGAATCGGCCCAGGATCGTTGAGAGGTGCAGGAACTCCCCTTCCGCAATCTCCTGGTCACCGTAGTCAAGGCCTGCTTCGATCGCGTTGGCCTTCTGCTCAACCATCATTGCCTGATAGTCGTCCACGCCGCCCCGCAAGTGCAGGTAGTGGTACTCGATATCCAGCTGTTGCTGTGGACGCACCGTCCGCCTACCCGCTTGCTCCTCGGTCTTCGGTGTCCAGAACCGATTGTAGAAAAGAACGCGCGAGGCTTGTGGAAGATTCAACCCGGTCTCGCCGGCCCCGTAGCTGATGAAGCAAACGGGTACGGTCCCATTCTTGAACCGCTTCTTGAGTTCGACCGTTCGCCGCGTAATTGACCGGTCGCCGGTGTACATCACGGACTCGATGCCTTTCTGCTCAAGCAAGGAGGCGATCCGACGCATCGCGCTGGGGTTGGTAGCGAAGACGACAGACTTGCGGCCCTGTTGGGTGAACTTCTCAAGCATCTGGGCCGCGGCGACCTGCTTCGTCGTGACCGGGGTGAATGCGCCGGCGGGGCCTCCCATCTCATGCGGGATGTTGGCCGCCTTGCAGACTTCGTTGATGTGAGCCAGCAGTGAGATCAGGTTGATGTTCTTACCCTGCTGTCCGGCGCTTGAGAGCTTTGACCGGTACCAGCTCGCAAATTCCCAGGCGGTGATGAGGTAGCGGCGCAGATGGTCCGGATCCCAGTCAATCTGGTGGACGAAGCGGGTTGGCTCGGGGACCGTGATCCACTTGGCAAGCTCTGGCTCGCCCTGCACCCGCCGGAGGATGTGAGGAGCCAACAGTTCGCGGAAGGCCTCCACGTTGCGCAGGCGCGGCACTTCCCGCTTTGCCCCCTTGGTCAAGTCCTCGGTGAACTCCCTGACTGCCCACTCAAGCGAGACGTGGCGCTCGCGAAACACGTCCATTCCGCGTTGCGAGTACTGCATCGACGATAGATTGGTGGGGCTGATGAACGGCTGATACTCACCGTAGGGCTGACAGGATGTGCCGTCACCGCCGGCCCAGATAAGCAGGGGGAGAGCGTTCCTGCAGTAGTTGGGGATCGCAGTACCGGTCATGCCGTACCGGCGCTTCGGTGACAGCATCCACAGCGCTCTGGATTGGTCCGTGAACCTGTTCGCGAGGATATGCGCTTCGTCTGCAACGACGGTATGAAGCTTGCGGCGAAGCCGACGAGCCCAGGTGCGTCGACCGGATGTCGTCCGGCGACGCCGTGACCCCTCTTCGGCTTGGGTAGTCGACTGGAACAAAGGGCTCCGAAGCCTGGTATAGCTGATCAGGTTCAACTTCTTCAGTGAGTCGAGCTGGCTCGGTTCTTCCAGGACCTGCCAGAGATCACGGCAGATGCCCATCTTCACGATCTCTTCGACGATCTCTGGCACGAGATGTGCTTCACAGACCAGCAAATTCTGCGCACCGCCAAGCAAGCACAGTGCGATTGCCGCACGCGATTTGCCGGCCGCCATGTCCCACCCAAGTATCGCCCTCGCACTCATGCTCAGTTCGACAACGTCGTCAAACTGGTAGCACTCATCGTTGCTGGTCGGATTCCATGACAGGTGCTTTCGCAGTCCTATCGCTTCGGCCAGCCTTGTGCGATCGGCGGCAAGTTCAGGGAACGCGTAGCGACGTCCCTCGTGGATCAATCGCCATCCCTTGCCGCTGGGCAGTTCTGCCGCGAAGTGCTTGCCGAAGGATTCCAGCGCGTGCACGGCATGCACTGCTGAGTGGTGTGCAGCGGTGACCTCATAGGCGCGCCCGGCTTTCGTGGAGACAACCTTGACGGACATCTGTTCGCCCGTCTTGAGCACCGGAGAGCACCAGTCGAGGGGATCAACGACGTGATCGGCAATGACCTTCGCCGAGAACTGCTCGCCCATTGGTAAGGCGCTCAGGTCTGGTGCCCCATCCACATTCGCCCATCGGCGCAGGGGCGTGCGACGCACGGCGTCGGTCTTCAGGCGCTTCTTGTAGTAGTTGAGCAGCCCTTGATCCGGCACCGGGATTCCTCCGGCGCCGGCGATGGTGTCGAGCAGGGCCTGCAGGTTGCCCTCAGCCTCGGGCGAGGCCAGCAGGTTCTCGATGTCGAGCCACCCCTGCCCTGCGTACTTGACGCCTGGCGCCAAACGGGGGCCGTCGGGCTGGTGGACGACCCGCTTACGGTGGATGGCGTTGAGAACCTTGGCCTGCGTCAGCCCGTCGTGGAAGCGCAGGTTGATGCGACGGCCCGAGTGCGCGACATGGACGCGCCTGTCCCCGTTGACCGGGAGCGTGATGGTTGGTCCTTCTTCCTCGATCTGTCCGACTTGCGGCTCCTTAGGCCGCCCCGGATAGGTCAGGGCGGTTGGCGTGTACGCCTCGATCCTCGCGTCGATAGAGTCGACGGTGATGCGGGAGGGTGCCTTGTACTGTCCCTGGGCAAGGACGGCGACCGACACACGAACGTCAGTGCCCTGATCGCGAAACAGGCGGGCAGGAAGTTCAATCAGCGCCTGGCACGCGTGGCCAAGTGCCGGCGTCTGCAGCAGCGTTGCTTCGTAGCTCTGTGGGATCACCGCGATAACGACTTGCGCGACCTCAAGCGCCTGGTGAATGGCGAAGGCTTGCGACAAGGCGGAGGTGTCCGGCCCGAACCTCCCGTGGGTGGTGACCCCCTCGGCGTGCTGGATGAATGGCGAGTTCAAGTGGATCCCGAACGGAGGATTGATCAAGGCGACGTTGGCCTTGGCCTTGGTGACTTCCTCCATGCCGGCGTTGACGAACGTGGCTTGAAAGCCTGCGGCTCTTGCTGCCTCGCTGAGTGCTGTTATGGCATCTGCGTCAATGTCGATGCCGTACAGGATGTGGCGGTCCGGTTGTGCGGGCCAGAACATGTGCCCGACACCACACGAATTGTCGAATATCGCGAACTTGTCAGCATCGCCGTGCCGGTTACGCCACTGCGCTTCCAGGTCCTCCACCATGGTCCACAGGAATCGAACCAGCTCAGGTGGCGTGAAGAACTGCCCCGCGTGCTCCCTTCTAGCCTGGTGCAGCCCGGCCAGCGAGCCCGGGCGTGCCACAAGCGATCCCCTGCTCTGGATGTCCAGCAGCGGCGCGTACCAGGCCATCAGGCGGCATCCTTCTGCTGGCTGGTGCGGTTTGATTGCATGGCCACCTGCAGGGCGTTCATGGCCTCGCTGCTGAAGATGTACTCCAGCTTTTCCTTGAAGAACAGCAGTTCGACTTGCGGGCCGATAGGCAGCTTCCAGCGACTGGAGTAGCCGCGCATCTGCAGGGCGTGGATGGCTGCGTTGACGCTGGTGTCGCTCACCGCTTCAGGCGATGACGATGCGTCGAGCAGCGTTTGGAACCCTTTGATGGTCTTGCAGATCCGTTCGATGCAGCTGTGTGAGAGCTTCCAAGCGGAATCGTACGAGTCATTCCAGATTCTGGTGTGGATGATGCGGCGGTCACCGCGGCTCTCTATGACCTTGTCGTCCTTGATGTAGCCGCGCTCTGGACGGAACTCGTTGAAGATAAAATCCGCGGCCTGGGTGATAGCGATCTGCCTCGCGTTCTCCGGCGCTAGATGTGCGCTGAGCTTGGTACCAAGGTCAACCAGGGAAACCCCGCGAGCAGCTTCTAGCTGGGCGTCGTACCACTCACTGAAGCCGCAGCGGTGCCGGTGTTCTCGACCTTCCGGCCACGTGTAGAAGCTGTCGATGTCGTAGGCAAGGGTGATGCCTTCGCGAGATAGATAGCGTCGTGCCGACGCATCAAGTAGCCGAACGAAGTTCGCGAACAGCTTGCTGATGTCCGGCTCGACATCCCACTCGCTCAGGTAGATGTGGTCATTGGGGCAGAACTCGATACGGCAGCTCGCCTCAACAACGCCCTTGGCGGCCCGACCGGCTGCAACGGCATTGATTGTCTGCTCCCAGGCCTTCTGGAGTTGCTTGGCTGCTGCAGTGATCGGGCTGTCCATACTCGCTCCTCGGCTGGTTCTTGTCCCATTTAAGCAGACGAGTGGGCTTGATCCTTTATGAGCGGGATTCGCCTGCTTCAGGAGCGGGGACGGGCGCGCAGGACAGTGGCCCTGCCTCGATCATCGCCCTGGCTTGGCCCTGCACCGGGCTCGCGAGCAATGCTGCTAGGTCCCCGCAGACCGCCAAGGTGATTGCGTCCACAGGGTGCCCTTGGCTGATCGAAGTGACGAGCTGCTGCAGATTGAGCGCGTAGTTGGCTGCGCCGTCGCCGCGGATGAACAAGCCAGGCCAGTCGTCTCCGAACTGCACAGGGCCGGTCTCTACCCGATCCGGAACCGAAGGGAGCAGCCTCGGGGAGCATTCGGAGGCATCTACTTTCATCATAGAAGTCCTCTGGCGACTTTCATTGGTGCAGGACGGATGCGGGGCGCCCCAGACTGACGATGCGCGGTTCACCCCGAGGGTAGCTCAGCTCTCCCTTGCGGGTGCTGCCATAGCCGTCCTCAGCAGACTCGGGTTGGAACGGGTCGACACGCTCCGGATCGACGGTCGATGCTGGGGAGTACGAGATCCTCGAACCGCGTCCATTCCACGCGATCAGGTCTGCGAGGAGGAGATTGGTTTCAGCCTCGTCGCTGTGGGCGTACTGTTGGCCAGGCCCGATTGCTTCGAAGTCGGCGGAGAGGGCGGCGTCCCGTCCGTGCGTCTTCTCGTGGTCCCGGTAGGCTCTCCACCGCGCCCGCAGGGTCAGGATGGTGTCGTCGATCTTGGCCTGGTCGATGGTGGCCATGCTGCCCAGGTAGATCCGCATCCAGCCCTTCCGCCATTTGCTCTTGCTGGGCGTGATCTCGAGCCAGAAGTAGGGAAGCTTCTTCCCCCCAGGCCGGCTCGACTTGAGCCGCCTTACCAGGGTGATCTTCCTGCCGGCCGACGTGGTTCGGTCGATGCCAGCATACGGTGGGCGTACCGACTGGGCGTCCATCCAGGCATGCGCCGCTTCCAGTGCGCCGGCGATTCCTTCGTGCTCGGCGTCGCGGAAGCTCTTGCGAAGGATTGACCGCTCGCCTTCTGACCGGCGGCATATCTGTACGCGCCAGCGAGTCCCTTCACGACTAACGTTCGCTCGCGGGGTGTACTTGACCCCGTCGATCTCGATGCTCTTGCGTCCCATGCAACCAAGCCCCAGGCCATCCAGAGGCTTCACTTTCCCTGATGTGCCATGTGCCAACAATGGCCACATTCTTGCGGCCATTTTGTGCCGCGGGATCTGGCTATCGCTAGGTGGGCACGGCAGGAGCACGCCTGGGATCAGGCTACATTCGCGATGTCCGTGTCGTCGAAGCGCAAGACCTCGGTCAGGAACGCGCCCCGGTCGAATCCGATGTAGAGGTACCTGTTCAGCCCGTCCAGGTACTCTTGCATCGACAACGGCACAGCGATCGCCGCTTCGAGGACTTGAAGCTTGATGGTTGCCACGCGTGCCTTCTTGTCGAGCATGACCCAAGGGCTGAGCGCGTGGTCGTTCAGGAGCACGTACAAGGCGTTCAGGCGGTAGGCGATCGCCTGCACCACCCCCTCCTCGTAGGCCGGGAAGCATCTGGCGATGATCTTGCTGATCTGTTCCGGGTCCTGTCGATGTTCGTCACGGACAAGGTGGAGATGATCGGAGGCCTTCGAAAGGTCGATGGCCTCAACGCAAGGGTCATTGAGCCCGGCAAGGGCGGTTTCGTCCGGCATGAATCCGGAGAGGGCGGCGGCGTCAAGCATGCTGGGAATATGGCAGGAGACAGTTTTCACAGGTTCGCAGCGTATTCCTTCCAGGCCACATGACTGAGGCCTCCGGGAAGGGGTTCCTGAGGATCCAGCTTTCGGGTCGCATCATACGTCTTGCCGTTGCTGGCATAGGCTTCGCCGTCGTCTGACGACAGGTTGCGCACCCCGGCCATCACGATGAACTTCTGGGCGGTGAAAACCTGCATCGTGCCACCGATCGGGATGGCATGCTGCTCGTGCGGGGGCTCCTTGGGCGCCTGAGGCTCCTCCCCTCCGCCCTCGTCCATGGTGGTATTGGTGGGCACCGTGTCGGCGTGGCCATCCGTGAACTCGGTCGGCGCCACCACTGGAGTGGTAGCGGCATCGGACTCGGGCTGTGCTGGCGCGTCGACCTGGGCAGTGCGCCCATAGGCGAGGGCTTCATGCGCAATCAAGGCAATCTTGTCGAAGATCTGCTCCGGCGTCTGCCGGCCGGCGTGCGTGTATCGGAGCTGCGCGATGGAGCGAAGGGTATCTTCGAGGGCGGTCTTCTGCTCCTTGAGCGTGCTGATGTCCGAGGTCCGCGAGTGCAGCTCGATGACGCATTGCTTGAGACCCCCCAGCGAGGCGTAGCGGGTCAGCTCCTCCAGCGTGAGCCCCGCGGTGGCACGTATCTTGGCGCCAATGATCTCGGCGTGCGCCTGCATCCATTCCCGGAGCCAGATGGCCTCCAGCGACGGGAGTACGTCGTTGGTCGGATTGAGATCGCGATGGACCTTGTTCCAGAGTGCGGTTCGCGCCGCAATGAAGGAATCCATGCTCTGGAAATCGTCTGCTCGGATTGACGGCTGTGGTGCATTCGTGTCGGGGGACATGGCGGCCTGAACCAATGGGACACCACGATGCTATGGCCTGGAGGGGGGGATCTCCATGTCCACAAACGACGTTCGCGATCCTGCCGTGGCGGGGGTCAGTCTTGTGCCCCGCGGCGGGCTGACTCAGTGATCAGTTTGTCGACCCTGGCGCCCGCTTGCGCCCTCGCCTCATCGGTCATGGTGGTCAGCACGCCTGCAATCGACCTGACTTGCTCAACCAGGGCCTGGTCCTTCATCTCCATGTAGGCCTTGCACTGATTGGCAAGCGCTTCCGCCGAAATGTTCTTGGCGACGCCCCGTATCGCGTGAAGTCCGGCGCGGAGTCGTCTGATATCCACCCTGAACACTTGTGACTCGAGTTGCGCAATGCTGGCCCTTATGTCGTCGAACGCCTGTTCGATGTACCCGTGCAAGAAAGCCGGGTCCGAGTCGATGCTCACCAAATCAACCAAGGCATCTCTCGGCACACCCGGCAGCGATTGGAGGGAGCCATTGGTGCGCAGATCGGCATGTCCGTTTGGCTTCGTTACGACCTTGGCGATCGTGTCGAGCAACTGGTTGGCCATGATGGGCTTTGATAAGCAGGCCGTGGCGCTGCTTTCCTCCATCGCCTTGATAGCCTCCCGTGTGGCATCTGCTGAAATCATGATGACCGGTGTCTTCTTCGTACTTCCAGCTTCCATGACACGAAGCTGCTTCAACACGTCGATTCCATTCATGCCTGGCATATGCAGGTCTAGGGCAATGAGGTCGGGCTGGCTCTCGACAATGGCGTCCAAAGCGCTCTCGCCATCATCGGCAAAGGAAACAACGTGCCCCGCTCGCTCAAGCATTTTCTGCAGAACGAGCTTGTTGGCCATCTGGTCATCCACAACAAGAACATGCAGTTGTTTGACTGCGATTCTGTGTCTGATGAAAGGATTGTCGAATGAAACGATTGAAACACCGTGATCGCCTGATTCCTTGCGGATTGAATCAGCTAGCGGCTTGACGAGCCCAAGCTCCAGATCAACCCAAAAGTGGCTACCCCCCCCAGGGTTGGAATCCATTCCAATCGTGCCGCCCATTGTTTGCGTCAACGTCTTCGCGATGCTAATGCCAAGACCAATGCCACCGTGTTGCCGGTTGAATCCACTCTCTACCTGTTCAAACGCTTCAAATATCCGCTCGCGACTGTCGCTAGGTATGCCCACGCCCGTATCACGAACCGAAAATCGCATGAGGACGGATGCTGTCTTGAAGGTCATAGGCGAAACAGTGAGTCTTACGCTCCCTTTTTTTGTGAACTTGACGGCGTTGTTCATCAGATTCAACAACACCTGATTGAGGTGCTCGGGATCACCATGAACGATCTGCGGAACGAGCGGATCCACAGTAAGTGAAAGCTCCAGCCTCGCAGCCCGTGCCTGTACATCAACAACCTGCTCGATTCTGCGCAACAGGCCATGGATGTTGAAGTTCCGAGTTTCGATCTTTACCTTGCCAGCTTCGATTGCGGAAATGTCGAGAACGTCTTCGACCATGAACAGTAGCGACTTTGCGGACGAGTAGATCAACTCGGCCGACTCTTTGTGTTCCTTGGGAATATTGTCCGTCGCCATCAACTGTGACATCCCCATGATTCCGTTCAACGGGGTCCTGAACTCATGACTCATCTGAGCCATGAATCTGTTCTTAGCTGTGTTTGCTTTCTTCAGTTCGTTCTCAGCCTTTGTGTAGGCAACGATCAGAGAGCTGACGTATAACGGGAGGGCAATTGCTGTAATGAGGAGGGTCGCAGCCATAAAAGGATTGGCCTTCCAGTACGGATTGGCGGCCCAACCAACTGAAACCGTAATGGTAGACATCGTCAGTGCGATCATGAGGTAGCGCGGTCCGTAGCGCAGTCCATTGCCGACCGTAACCCAAAGCACTGCTGCATAGGCAGGAAGACTCGCCGGCCCTAGAAGTGATATGACGAGTCCGAGTCCAGTGTAATCGGCGATCATCCCCTCCATTCTTCTGGCGTGTGATAGCCCTGGCTTGAATCGTTTCCATAGCATTAGGAAGATGCTGTGAACGCCCAGTAAGAACGTCGTAACAATGATGATGATTCGTTCGCTGGGATCGGTCCCTACGATCGCCATGGTGATATGGAAGTAGCCTGTCAGAAGCACTGTCAGAAACAAACGAACTATCTGCTGACTCAGCTCCTGATCGATTTCTTGCTTAAAGATGCGCGCAACACGGCTTCGGATGACTCTCCTAATGCTCACCAGTTTATTGAGCATCCATGCTCCGGCCATTAGGGCTTACCCTCTTTTGAGAGCCTGATCTCAGCCAGCTCCGCTTCGAGTCGCTGAATCTTTCTATGCTGGGTGATCAGCCTGGATGCCTTCGCCTTCATCTCACGTGGGATGACGGGCTTGGTAAGGATGTCGTCTACGCCGCTTTCCAGGACATCGACGCGGAGGCTGTCGTCGATGACGACGGTAACCAAGATGACAGGGATGTCGCGCAGGCGAGCTGAGAGCTTCAGCTCACGGGTGAACTGCAGTCCGTCCATCTCGGGCATCTCATAGTCGATCACGATGAGATCGGCAATGTTGGACCGGCACCATTCGATGGCCTCATTCGGGCACTTGAATTCGTGAAACTCCACGTCACGGTCAATCTCTTGCAGAATCTTCTTCAGCAATGTCCTGGCCGAGGCTTGATCATCTACGATCAGAATCTTCATGCTAACCATCCTGTTCTGGCGCTTAGGCTTCCAGCTCCGGGGCGATACCGCCTTCGTGGCTTACGGCTTCCACAACGTCGGATACCCTCCCTTTGGCAGAATACCGCACCAGAATGGTGCCCGCATCTCGCTGCGATCCAGGGCGGTCTGCCGCGGGTTGGGCTATGCAACCAGCCTGAGCTGCCTGGGCTGGAAGTCGGTGAGAGCCCAGACTGACTCGCCAACCCGGACCCCTATTTTCTGCACCTGCTGCCGGACCTTGGCATGCCATGTCCTGGCCGTGGTGGGGCGATTGCCTTCAATCTCACGATAGATGTCCTGAAGCGTAGCGGTGCCGCCCAACGTCTCCATGGCTGCCCGTACTACGGCAGTCCAGACGTTGCCCTCCCCTGCCGCCAGCAGGGCTCGATACCGCAGGCGCAGGCGGTTGACTGCTGCGGTTTCGTGGTAGAGCGCGAAGCCGATGAGGCCTCGCTTTGCTCCCTTGGTGAACTGGGCGAAGCAGAGGGGTTTGCTCAAGCCTCCCCCGAAGATGTTCCGCGGGATCATCTGCTGCTCGATCGACCAGTGCTTGGCGATCCGTTCCACGGTTCCAGCCGTCTGAAATGCGAAGCATGGCAGGATGAAGCCGACTCGACCCTCCTCCTCGAGCAGGGTCAAGGCCCTGGCCAGAAAGCCTTCGACAGCGGCAAGCTCGAAAGGCGGGTTGCCGATCATGGCCGTGGCCCGCACAGGAAGGTCCACGGTCCTGAAGTCCCCGACAATCACCTGCCTGCCGGTGGCGGCAATCGCCTGGCGTGCAAGCGCCGGATCGATCTCGACGCCAATGGCCGGGACATAGTCCGGGATCGCCCTGAGAAAGGCGCCGGTGCCGCAGGAAGGTTCGATCACGAGATCGGTGGAGGACAGGTTCGGAAAGAACTGCTCGACCAACTCGCCAGCGGCCCATACTGGCGTCATCACCTGGGATTTCTCGAGCCTCTCGGCATCGGTCTTGCTGTGGTGCTTCGTTGCGCTGTCTGTGGTTGTCATCGTGGCGTTCCGGTCATGAGCTGTACTCAGTACACCACTGCATCCAGGCATGTCTTAGACGGACGCTGTTTGCTTCAGGCCAACGCGGTTTTGGATGCCAACTCGAAGCTCATCTTCCAGTACCACTGGAGATCGCTGCCATGCGGGTAAGGGCAAAGGCTGTCCTGCTCACTTATGCCGGCAAGCCGACCGCTCTCGATGGCTGCATCGATATCGTCCAGGCGGTTCAGCCTGAGCTGGCTGGGGTCCGGGTTGTCTCTCCATGACTTTGGCTGAAGGCTCTCGATCATCATCCACGCTCCAATTCGCTCCTGATGCTCATCAGCATTCTGCCGAGGTGATTCTCACCAACGCCCTTGCTGACGCCCCAGTAGCTATCTGAGAGATGGTTGGTCCACACCAGATCGGCGTCTCCGGTGGCCAGCAGGCGATCGGCAAGCCGGCTACCCTTCGCAAATTTCTGTGAGAGAAGTGAGCGCATCACGTCCATCTGCATCTTGCTCCAGCCCGGACGCTCCATGAAGTTGCTCGCGACCCTTCTGGCATCCACTGCGTATGTGGATGCATGGATTTCCTGACGCGCCTTTGGATCAAGCGTCCTTGCTGCCTGGAATGCGTGTTCGACGGAAGCGTACTTTCGCCCATCAAGCTCAACCGGCATATGCCACTGGTTTCCGAGAAATCGGTGGGTTCCTTCAAACGAAGTGATCGGTTCGGATTCTTGTTTTCTCCAAGCTGACTCACGTGCCATTTGCAACATGTCCTTTCAGTTTCTCGCGTACGTCTTCCGGAGTATCGCGAGATTGGCACTGTCTCCAGATGACATTCAGGCGATCAAGTTCATCAAGGTCAAGGTTTCTCAGCGCTGGTAGCACCCGCATCCACTCAGACACGATCTCCTCGACTTCCTTTGAGCCGCTGATCATTGGGGCCACTGCGTTGAGTCGTGCCTGATCTGCGCGTCGGTGGCGCAGGTAAACGGCCTGTTCGATTTCGTCAAGGCTTTGGGGCATGAGCAACGGCTTGAGCGCCAGCACGATGAGGACGCTCGACGCGAGGAGGATCAAGGCAATGGCGGGATGGCCCACGATCTGGTCGAGCACCCAGTCCCGGATGCCTGTGATCCAGGCAAGAATGATGATGCCAAGAGCCAGGTAGCAGGCCAGATGCAGCCGGCATCGCGCTATGGCGTGCTCTTCGCGCCGCGCAAGCCTGATCTCGGTGCTCATGTCCGCTGGAGACACCCTGCGCCTGCGAAGGGTCTGGATGGCGTTCTGCCAGGTGGGGCTCACTGCGCCGCCTTCTGCTGTGTTCATGCTGCGGCCCTCGCCGATTCGCTCTGCTGGCCAACGAGGTCGCGGAACCTGTTCATGAACAGGTTGAAGGAAGCTCGCTGACCCATCGGCCTGATGCGGATGTCTGGAACAAGGACGCCCTCCAGGATTGACCAGGGGCCGTCGTCGAATGGCATCAGCTGTGCCTTTTCTGCCGCAAGCATCTGCAGATCAGCTGTCTTGACCAGCCGCTCTACTGCTGGTGAGCATGCTGTCGCGATGCCGAACGCACGATGGATCGCGTCCTGCATCCGGCTCTCGTACTTGCGGTATGCGGGCATCTTCGCCTTGAGCGGGGATGACATGTCGCCGAGCGCAAATTCGGACGCGTCGTGCATGAGAGCCCGGAAAGCATGCTGCTTTGGCACCAGGCGACTGACCAGGACGCTGTGCTGTGCAACTGAATAGTGCTTGCGCAGGTTCCCGTTGAAGCGGGGGATCATGGAAAGCGAGTGAGCGATGTCCTCGATCAGGAAGGAAGATTGGTCCGGCTGATTGAGGCTGATCCTCTTGCCGGAAACGCTCAACACGTAGTCATTCTGCGGATGAATATGGGCCAGCTTCATGGGGCGGCTCTCTTTGGAACGGATGCTCCCATCTTTCCGTTCCTGCGATCGGAACCACACACGAGCGAAGTTCGCCCCGCTGGATGGGGAACTTGACGCGCGTGTTTGTGGCCTGCCTCGTTCATACCAGGGCAGGCTACCGTTGATGGTTCCGCTTCAACCGCTCGAATTGCCCAGTTTCCGGGGTGAATTACGCGATGCGTCCGGCTTCTTGTGGCGCCTGGCCGTAGGAAACGGGGCCGGTGATCGCGCCGCGGCTCGGGTGGTAGTACATGTCGGCGACTTCAGCGGCAAGCGTCGGGCAGATCGGCATCAGCAGGACCTCCGAGGCCACTCTGGCGCAAAGGGCTGCAGATGGAGCCAGGCGCTCCTGGGTTGTGCGCTTGATCGCATGCAGAGCAGGCAAGAGCTGCAGGGTCGCCGCCTGGGCGATGGTAGAGAATAGCTTGGCTGTTTCCACTTCGACGACATGCACGGGTACCCGGATGATTCCGGCGACGACATCCAGCGCCACTCTGTCTCCGCCCTCCGCGCCGGCAGCGAGCATAGCCATTCTCACCTTGACGGCCCGATTGTCCTTCCCGTCGCCGCATACGAACGCACTGCATAGTGCGTGGAACTCGGCAACCCAGTCGGCCGCACCCGCCAGCTCGATGCGAGCGGCGAGCTGTTTGAGAAGTGGCGCACGGGACGCTGCCTGAGCAACAAGCTCGGCACGGTAGCTCTGGGTGGTTGGCAACAGTGGTTCCATGTCAGAAATCTCCTTTTTCTCGGCTCGAGCTAACGGACTTGCTTTGCTCGGGCCCTGACGGTGTGTCCAAAGTGTTCTACGAGCAGTTGGTACTCATGCGACCGCAAATGCGGTACGCGGGATTCAATGGTGGCCACGGCACGGGCGCCTTCATCACTCGCGGCCTTGATGTCCTCAAGTAGCTCGATCTCGGCGGGCATCAATGGGAGGAACCGGTTCCTGACGAAGAGTTCTGCGGTTCTGTCCGCGCTGGACGTGTTGGTGCAGTTGATGATCATCGCGACCAGGAGCGCAACGATAGTTGCGACCAGGCCCCAATGCGTGATGCTCAAGGACATGGCGAACTCACGCTTGATTGGCAGAGCGATGAACACCACGAGGGCCAGGGCTCCGATGCATGCAATCCTGTATCGGTTCAACTGGTCGACGATCCTGTCTCGCTCGGCACGCATCATGACTTGCATGTCGGTGTGCGACGGCGGATGGTAGGTGGCGATTGCGTCTAAGCCGCCATTCCCCCTGGGCTGCATCTGCATCAGCTTTCCCCCACCTTGGTTCCTGGGAGGACACTACGCGTGTGCTCCCAGGTGACAGTGGGTGTACGGCCTGGCGCTGCGCGGACTACCCACCGCGCCGGCTCGGCAAGGCCTTGAAGGAACTGCTCGGCGAGCGCCTGGTCTTCGAACACGGCCGCGTTGTTCGCATTTGCGACGAGCAGCGCTTCGCCTGCAGCCCTTCCGATACGGATCGTCTCATTCCTGACATCCGTGATGACGCAGGGCCCTTCGACCCTGTCCAGCGCTCGTGATGCGTGGTGGCCAGAACTATGCATCGCCCGTCTCCTTGCCGCGCTTCTTCCAAAGCAGCCACTTCGAGCGCTTGAGCCTGTGCTCTGGAGGGATCCTGTCGCGCTGCCAGTAGACGGCGATGCCAGCCAGGAGCACGAGCACGATGCTGATCGAGATCGCCACGTTCGAGGCCGCCTCGACGGTGGTGCCGTGATCGATGAGCGCCTTCCTGATGAAGGGCGAGCCGAACACCCCCGCCATGAAGAGCCACGTCGGCAGCAAAGGGATCTTCCTGTCCATCTCAGCTCACTGTGAACCGCAGTTCGAGGCACTCGGAGCCGAATTCCAGATGGAACACGGGCGAGTGGTTGAGGATGGCCGGTGGCCGCCAATCGATGCCGCGCAAGGATGACGTGGGTGGGATGCTCTCGCTGAGCTCATCGATTCGCTGATTGATGAGCGCGAAAACCTGTTCGGTGCTGGGAGATCTGGCAAGACCGAGGCGCTCAAGTTCGCCGGCGCCATGACTCGCGGTGTCGTGCTCGAGCATCTCCTGCTGGGACAGGTTGATAAGCGGCTTGTGCTGCCGGCACGCCCCAACATAGAGCTCCCAGCAGTTGGTGAGGTGCTTGATCACGCTGGTGTCGATGCGGGACCGTGAGTCCGGGTCTGCTGCGTCCCATGCCACCTTGGCAAACTGGATCACCTGCCACAGGTTCGCCACGGAGATGAGCTGGAGCAACAGCTTGTAGTGCTCGCTGGGCACGCGACCATAGCTGATCGACGACGACGTACCCACGTTCTCCGGCAGATCCGCTGCCAGTGCTGACTCGATTCCTGCGGTCAGGGTATGTCGCTGCATTGCGGTTGATCCTGCTGGTCTGCTCTCTTGCCCAAGATCGACGCCAAGGTCGCTCCTCGGCGTGGCGCTGATTGCGTTGTCACAGGGATAGCAGCTGGCCTGGCGCCTGGTGCGAGGAAGGAGAGCGTTCTTCGGGCTTTCCTGGCCTCAGTGCAGGTGGGCGGCAGCGGACTGCTACCGGGGCGCGATGCAGGGCCTTCCATGGCCCCGCTGCTCGCGTCGCCGCGGTCCTTGGTCACCCTTGCGTGCCAACGGCCTTCGTGGCCGCGTGGCGGGCAGCCGTCTTCTCGACGCTCTTCCGGTCGGCCGTCTTCTGGAGGCTCTTCTGCTCGCTGGTGTCGACGTTCTGAGCGGTGTCGTCTTCCGCGTCGGGCTGGCCGGGAGCACGACGCGAATCCAGGGCCTTGACCAGCTGGTCCGGCGGCACGAACCCGCCGTGCTGCAAGCCGTCGTACGTGTAGATGGCGGGAGTGCCTTCGACGCCGAGGCGGTCACCCAGTTCGTACTGGGCCTGGATGGGGCTGTCGCAAGCGGGGCTGCCGGTCGGCGCTTGGCCCTTGATGGCGGCGTCGTAGGCGGCCCTGCGGTCCTTGGCGCACCAGATCTGCTCCATCTGGGCCAGGACGGGGCTCTGCGGGCCGCCGCGGGGGAATGCGACGTACTCGACCTGGATCCCCAGCGCCAAGTAGGCCTGGATGTTCTCGTGGACGCGGTGGCAGTAGCCGCAGGAGATGTCGGTGAAGACCACGACCTTGTGCTTGGGCGTTCCCGCGGGGCTGTAGATGATCTTGTCGCTGTCCTTGATGGACGCCAGCAGCTCACGACGCGTTTCGGCGCCGGCCAGCTCGGTCAGGTTCTTGCGGTTGGCCACGTCCAGCATCGTGCCGTGGAGCAGGTACTTGCCGTCGTCACTGATGTACAGGATGACGCCATCCACGGACACTTCGCTGAGACCCGGGATCGGAGCCGGCTTGATCCACGCGATCTTGGCGTTCTGGTTGATCTGGGCCACGGTCGCTTCGATCGCGGCGCGCTTGGCGGGATCGGCCTCCGTGGCGCCGGCGGAAAGCGTGGCGAGGGAGAGGCTGGCGGCCAGAATGAGTCTGCGGATCATGGTAGGGTCACTCCTTGACGGGTGTGTGAGAGGGTGAGTCCGCAGGTTACGGGCCGGGCGACCCTCAAAACTTCTCTAATTCACGAGTTATCGGGCTGAATTACGTCAACGCCATCGTTCCGCCCTACCCGGCCCTGTTGAGCACCTGGGAAGTGCCAAGCAGCGCCCGGGATTTCGACCTCCACCTTTTCACGTGGCTGAACAAGCTGTTTCAGGTTGATGTTGGCGGCTTCTCGGTGGACGAGCTGGTTATCGTGCTGAGCAAGCGGCGTGGCTACCGGGGGAACGTCGCGAATACGCTGTCGCATGTCACCTCCATCAGGCAGGCACTTACTTCGCTCCAGCTGGAAGGCTTCGGTTCCGTAATGCGGGAATTTGAACGGCTACAGGCCCTGCCTGATCTCACGCCTGACGCTCGAATGTTGGAGCTGCAAAGAGCGATTGGCGGCGTACCTGGTGCATGCGAGGGCGGCTCGTTTCTCGCAATCCCCTGCCCGTCTGGCGAATGGGTGATCACGAACGGCGTTCAACTCCAGCGACAATGGAATTCGCCGTTCGCAACCGAAGCCTACCCGCTCAGTTGAGCGAACTTGGGGCGTCCACGAAGATTGCGCTCGTGAGGTTGGTCACTTCCGACACGCGAGTGATCCTCGTGGTGACAGGTAGTCCAATCTGCTCATGCAGCAGCTTCATTGCGTTGAACAATCGATCAAGGCGCTGCACCGCAAGCTGCTTGTCGTAGGACGACATGATGACTCCACCCATCGACGGGGTTTCGGGCGCTGATTCGATGTAGAGGTTGATCGCCACCTGGATACTGTGGGCATAGTCGTACTCGAGGAAGTGGAGCCAGTAGGGCCACTGCTCGGTTGCCTTGATGAAGAACGCAACGAGCTCCGGAATCTGGGTCACTTCGCGCGGATCTTCATTGTAGCCGTCGAACATGAGCACCATCCTGCCCATGAACTTGGTAGCCAGAGCCGCGTCATCGGTGAAGACCATCAGCCTGTCCACCAGGTCGCCAACCGCCCCTTTCTCGATCTCCTGACGGGAGACCTGCACAACGGCGATGTCGGCGTGCTGCGCGAACTGGGCAGCGGAATCACCATTGACGAAGAAGATGCTTGGCTGGTTCATCGATTCAGTTCCTTCTGGTTCGTATTGCACAAACGAGTGCACTGGTAGTGGTTGACCTGAGCCTGGCCATGATTCAACCGGCCTCCCGGAGCAGGTCACGGCCGAACCTGGAAGCACCCGATGCGAGGTGATCCCCAATGACCTCCGTACAGATCCACCGGCGCCCGTTCATCTCGGCCGCTTTGCCGGTGGTGAGCCGCCCAGCGAAGATGTCGGTGACGAGTTGCCCTGGTTCGGTCAGGAAGCGAACGAGCTTGTCGGCCAACGCAAGCGGCATGGGCGCGCCGTGCGCCTCGATCCCATTGGCTTGTGCGTAACGGTTGCACTGCTGTGCTTCGGCGCACCTGTGACCAATCTGGAAGACGTTCTTCGGGATCTTGCCGTCGGTGGGGTTGCCGAAGCTCCCCTCCCGCAGCCTGTAGGCACCATCCGAGAACGAAGCCTCCCGACGCTCGCCGCCGGCGGCGATCAGCTTCTTGTGGCGGGGCGAGTGCTCTTCGAGGATGCGTCGGTTGTCGCTGAAGCACTCCTTCGGCGAATTGGTGAACCAGTAGATCGGCTCGTAGCCGACGTTGAGCTGCTGGCGCGTCTTGCTCGCGTACTGCACAGGCCCGGGCGCCTTGCTCAGGTTCACCCAGGGAATGCGATCCATCAGGTGCAGCCCGAGCCGATCGTGCAACGCCAGCACCATGCGTTCGAGATACAGGCTGCGCGAAGGCAAGCCAGACTCGAAAATATCCTGGCTGACGTTGAGCACGATGGATCCGCCCGGCATCAGGTGCTTGACGATCGGCTCCATCGCATTGCAGATGAAGTCGACATAAGCGTGTTCGGGCGGATTGCCGTACGCACGTGGCTTTCGCAACGGGTAGGGCGGAGATGTCAAACAGAGCGCAATCGGCTCATCAAGCTTGGGGAACACGCTTTCCCAGCTACCCCAGATCGCAATCCCGAGTTCTGTGGAGAACGCGACCAGCGCGACGCCCGGCTTGGCGACACCGAGCTTGCGTTCTCCCTCTCCGGACAGGCGCCAGACACCGCGCTTGCCGGGAACGCGTTCGACCAAGCCGAGCTTCTTTAACGTTTGCTGGTGCCAACGCACTCGGCGCTTGATCACGCTGTGCTGCTGTCCCTGCTCGCCGATGGGCTGACGGGCATCCATGATGTGCCGCGCGACACCGGTGCTCTTGCTGACCAGGTTGTACAGATCCTTGTTTTCGAGCGTGCCCGAACTCGCGTAGGCGCTGACCACCTGGTCCATGGTGAACAGATCGAGTTGTGCGTCGAGGGTCATGCGACACCTTCCACCGCCAAACGGGAGGCGCTTGCACGTCGTGATGTAGGGGAATCGCAGTTCATGTCCATCCTCGGACTGGGTTTGGTGCCGGCAGCCCGAATCGAACGGGCGACCTACCACTTACAAGGTGGTTGCTGCTACCAACTGAGCTATGCCGGCGTGAGGCGTTCGCGATCAGATCTCGGTCGCTTCGATGTAACCCATGCCGCGAGCGTTCCATGCGGAGATCGTCGCGAGGAAGGTCCGGCCCGACAGGGTGAACTTGACCTGGTTCCCGCGCTTCTTGATCACGCGCGGTTCGCCGTGCAGCGTCTGCGGCTGGTAGGAGGTGACCTTGCCGCTGGGTTCGGCGCCCAGGATCTTGCGGATCTGGGTGGTCATGGAAGCGGCCGTGGCTGCTGTCGTCATTTCAGTTGATCCTTGTCGTTGGTGGCTGGTGGGTTGATTGAACGTCCGATGCGGGGTCTGTGGCTTCCGGAATTGATCGAAAATCGGGCTGAATTACGACGTCGCTACGGCTTTCCGATCATGTGGGTGTGCCACCTACCTTGATGTTTGCAGCTGCGCGCCATGGATCATCGACGGGCGGGATTCGCCTTCCGGTAGGGCTCGAACTCGACGCAGAGCTCACAGTTGTCCGGTGCGTCACTGAACATCGGACCGATTTGCGCAACGGAAAAACCTGCGCGGCCGGTGCCTACGGCTGTCACCTGGTAGTTGATGGCCGGGTTGGCGCGTGCATGTGCCTTGAATGTCTCGACGTGACCTCGAACATCCTCAAGACCCATGCAGACGTATGGTGTTTTCTTCGTGGGGAGCGCGTAGCTGTTGCCGCGCAATCCCTCGCCCACCCCCTGCACAGCGCCGTGGTTGCGTTTGGCGAACAACGCGGCGCCGGCACCGTGTATCCCAAGCAGGTTCGATCCGAACACGAAAACCCGGCTCACGTCGTCTCCTTCCCCGCCCATTGGGCGAATGACGACAGATAGAGCGTGCTGCGCTTGCCGGCCTGTTCGTAGAGCACGCCCGGCTCGTCCGGTGGTTCGGTACCGGTTGCGCCAAGCCAGAGCTTCGGGCGATGTTCGTTGCCGATCGCGATCACCTTTCGGGTGGTTCGTCCCTTCCCGCGGTTCGCGTAGGTGGTGCCTGCTTTGATCTGGCCCGGCTTCATGCCGCTGTCCTGTGCTAGGTGTCGGTGGAACCGGAGGCCCGCAGGCCTCCGGGGTGGGGCTACGTGGTCAACACCATCGCAGGGTGGTACGGCGCTCGGCGCGCTTCTTGATCGCCTCCTGGAGGCCGTGCGGCAGGGTGTTGCCCTGCGTCCAGTTGCTGGACGTCGCCCGACTGACGGCGGAGGTGGTGGCGGGGCTCGTGGTGGCCACCGGCTCGGTCAGCGTGGTGGTCTGCGCTGCGATCGTCTGCGCGGCGTCCTCTGCGGCCAGAGCCGCCGGCGAGCTTGCCAAGGCGATGACTGCGCCCAGCGTCAGGGCGAGTAAGGCGGAAGAACTTCGTTTCATGGTTGGCTCCTGTGCGTGCCTTGTTGGCACACCTCCAACCTATCGCCGCGGCGCAGCCGATCGCACTTGTGCGGGATTCGCCGCGTGGTTCGATCACGGAGAGCCTTGGGCTGATGTCTCGTGCCGACCTGGAGCGTCATGCCCAGTCCGGGTTCTGCCGCCGTTCGATCATGCCCCACGGCTCCTCCCTTTCCGGTGGTGCAGGTGGAGGTGGCAGTGCTACGTTCGGCGCCTCGATGTGCACGCCTTCCGGTAGGGAGAAGAACCCCAATGCGCCCTTGCATGGAGTGAACGGCAAGACGACAGCGTCTCGCATCACGAATCCGAATGGCCCGAAGAACCATGGGCTTGTTGATCGCTCAACGCAGTCGGTGAGCGTCGCTTTGCCGACAACCCCACCACGATCAAAGTGGTCCGGCAGTTCGATCTCCGGGAACTGCAAGCGCACATAGTTGAGATCAGCGATCTGCTCCGGCCCCCACTTCTTGCCCGCATGGATGAGGACTTCGCCGCGGTAATTCGTGCGCCAGCGCCTGTTCTCGACATCCTTGAAGTCGTGGCTGAGTAGCCATGCCCACGGCTGTAGGACGCTGATCGCCTTCAGATGGCTGAGTGACATGGGTGGCTCCGGTGGGCTGATGCCACATTGGAGCCTGCCTGCGAGGCGCGTGCGTGCGCTAATTCAGCCGTATTCGAGCTGAATTAGCGGTTCGTGGCGAACTCAGTCCGCGTCCTCGCTTGGTTCCATCCACAGGGCTTCCTCGAGCCCCGTTTCCCACGGCACCTCGGTGACGACGTAGGAGACCTTGTTCACGATGTGGAAGCCCGCAATCGCGTACATGCCCCCGTCTTCTCCGTCCACGATCGTCCAGACGTTCTGCGCGTCCAGACCCTTGACATGTTCATACTCGTGGTAGAACTCGCCACTGTTGGCAGGCGTTCCGGGCGTGTTGACCGGGCGATACTTGTCGAAGAAGTCGTCTTCGCTGATAACGCCTTGCTGTGCGATTGCTGTCGTTTCGTTCATGGGCTGCTCGTGATCGCTAGGGATACGATCACGTTACGCTGCATTGCCCCGGGATCTCAGTTGGGCGGCGTTCCCCAACTCAACTCCGACCGCGCCGTACGTGCCTTGATGTGGGGGTCATGTTGTCGTCGTATGGAGACGAACGTTCGAGCCTGTCGCGGTTTCATTCCTTCCGGCTGAAGGGATAGCGTGGATCAATCTCCCGAAGGGTGCGCCGGGCCTCAAGGCATAGGTCGTCTTTGCCTGGCCTCGCCATCAACGCCAGGACGGACGACCACGGTACCGGAGCCCTGGCCTCAATCGCTGCCCTTGCCGAATCATTGTTGAGATCCGATTGGAACGTAGCGCAATGCCTTAGCGCCGCCAGCTCGGCGACGTTCTTGGCCGCGTGACTGGTTCTGCTGATATCTTCCCTCACCCGCTGGCTGTTCACGGTGTCGAAGGTGTCGGCGGCAATCTTGAACCGCTCCATGGCGGTGTTCTGGGCAAACAGGAAAGCGATGAACGCAAGCAGTGCACCACCTGCGGCGATGAGCTCTTTTGATGCCCGTCCAAACTCAATGCCGTATAACCACGCCGCGATCGTGAGGAGCAACAGGAAGACGGTAATCGTCGAGAACACGCTGTAGCCCGTGATCAGCATCCCTGCCGCTGCAATACATGCGAGAACAGCAAGTACTGCCGCTGCTCGATCTGAGTTGCTCATGGCCTTCCAACCGGTCGCATCGTTCTTCGTCATCCCGCCTGCCTTGTTGGTCGCACTAATCTCTAGATGCCAAGGGTGCCTTGTCTCGGTAGGACATCCCATGCCGGAAGTGGCAGGTCGTTGGCCACTGCCAGCCATAGATCAGCATGGCATGGGTTCGGTTTGCAAGAGCAGACCAGGTGTTTGCCTTTGAGCTCGATCTTTGCGCGGTCCATCAGCTCCGGGCTGGCCAGCGCAGCGGCCTTGAATTTGCTGAGTACGTCGTCGGCGTGTCCCATCCACGCCGACGACGAAGCTGTTCCCCCAGACCGTACCTCTCCCCACGTAGACGGCTCCTCGCGGGGCCGTCCCGTGGTGTCGGTTATGTACGGCCGGGGCGGAGATCACGAGGTGGTCGCCCTGGGTTCGGGGGTGGCCTCGTGCCTGATCGATTCCGAGATGCGGTTGGCCAGCCAGCGACGCACCTCATTCTCGGCTTCGTGTTTGGATGGGGCCTTGACGATGTTGTGGAATTCCTCGCTATCCGACCCATACGCAACGTCGACGAAGAACGCGTCGGGTTCCTCCGTGCAGTTGAAACGGTAGCCGAGGACGGTCACGAATCCATCGTCCGACCACTCGAACCTGGGAGCGGCTCCTGACTTGGTGGCCACGACCACGATCATTACGGCAAGCAAGAGGGTGGCGGCAAGCAAAATCATCGTCGGTGATGCCTGGTTGAAGATGTCCATGTTCATGGCAGGTGCTCCAAGGATGTGGTGTCAGGCGAGGGTCAGTTGTTCGGGTGTGGATGCGGGGATGTGGACTGGAACCGCTTGTGCGTTCCAGACAGCGAGGGATTCGTCGGTGATGCCCGGCAACGCAGACACCAGGTCAGGGGAGATCTTGGCGAGACGCTGGTTGCGGATGTCCTCGTAGTACAGATCGGCACCGGTGAATGCGCGGCCGGTCTGGATGCAGGCTGCCTGTGTGGTGCCTGACCCCGAGAAGCTGTCCAGGACGATGTCCCCGGGCATGGAATAGACCTGGATCGCGCGGCGGGCAAGCTCGATCGGCATCTGCGCCGGGTGCCCTTCGACGCCGTCCTTCCGATTCGCGCCGGCATTCGGGATTGCCCATACGTTCGTTGGGTGAGCGCCGAAGGGGTGGCCGGACAGCTCGCCCTTTCTTGGGCCGCGGTAGGCCCTCTTACCGGGGTTCTGCTGCGGGGTGCGAGCCGGGTCCGGGTTGAAGGTGGCGATCGGCCCCTTGGAGAAGACGAGGGCCGTCTCGTAACGCTCGGCAAGGCGCCGCTTTGGCGTCAGTCCGTGCGGAACCACCCAGGCGATTCTGCTTTGGAACTGCAGACCCAATGCCTGAAGGTACTGGAAGACCATGATGTCGATCGGCAGCAGGTTGCCTTGGGCGTCCTTGGTCGAACCCACCTGAAGGAACAGGACTCCGCCCGGCTTGAGCACCCTGGCCATCTCGGACACGACCTGCAGCAACCAGCCAAGGTAGAAGACGTGGTGGTAGCTGTCCGCCCCCGGTGATGAAAGGTAGGGCTTGGACACGTTGTATGGCGGGCTGGTAAGGGCCAGTTCGCAGTAGGCGTCCGGAAGCCCCTCCAGAAAGTCCAGGACATCGGCTGTGGCTGTGGCGTTCAACACCGACTGTGCGAACTCGCGCTGAAGCCGCTTGCGTTCCTGCTTGCGGGTCTGGATGCGCAGTTCATTCTTCCTGGCTCCGAGACGGCAGGCCGCGGCATACACGCGACCGCGCGAGACTTCGTAGGCGTCCGCAACCTCGGCATAGGTGCCGTCGGCAAGGGCGTTCACCAGAACCTGGTCGGAAACGACGGTCGATTCAATGTCCAACATCGGTCTTCTCCTTGAACCAGGTGCCCGTCAGTTCCCGCTTCCAGATCACAGCGCATTTGCCTGGATGGGTCAGCATCAACCAGACGCACATGAGCGGCATCAGGAGCCAGCTGATGAAGATGAAGGCGTAGACGTTGGTTCTGCTCATGGATGCGATCTCGCTTCTAGACCGGCACTACAGTTCGATGGTCGTTGATTGTTTTGCGGGGTCGGCGGCGTTCTGCGCCGCAACGAACGCTCTCACCTTCCTTTCGCATGCGAGCTTGGCCGCCATTGCCGGGCCTGCAACAACAACGGCACAGACAACGCCTGGCACCCCGCCGATCAAGGCGACATCCTGTGGAATCACGTGGCTGATTCCCGACAGGACGCACACAACCACCAAGGTAATCATCATGGCGCTTATGCACAGGTGGAACATGATGCACGGGCCGAAGATATCGCTCCGAACATCCGCATTCCTCATGATGATGTAGGCAATGACGGAGTGGATGAACATGTCGATGTATATCCCGCCGAAAGCACTACCGTTCTTCAATGCACCTATGTAGGACATCACTGTCAGCAGGAAGGTGTTGAAGGTGAGGAACAGGATAATGATCCTCGCGTTCCTGTTGATGAAGTCCTTGGCACTATGCATGGCTCGTGGTTCCTGTTCGCTTGCTCGTATGGTGCTGTGCGCTTGGCTGCAACCCAAGCTAGACATGATTCCCCGTGATGCCTTCACTTCTTTGCACCGCAATTTCGATGTTCCATCAAGAACACGGCGAGCTTCGCGCGATCCCGTGCTCGGCCGGTGTATCTCCGGCAAACCAGACATTCAACATGCCAGCCGCCGCGGCCCCAGTTCCACATGCGCTGGTGTTTCAGGTGCGGAGGGTATGCCTTGCCGGTTGGCAGCTTGATATCGGCGCGTATCTCCAGGTCCCCGAGCCCTGTGGGGTATCGATAGAGCTTCTTGCCGGCCATCTCGCCCCGAATAACAGGCGCGTGTCGGGGCAACCTGGTGCGAGGATCGTACTTAGGTCCCATCGCTCAGAACGCCGTCATGGCTAGCAGCTGTTTGTTCTTCCTTGCCTTCGATGAACTGGGCGATGATGCCGGCAAGTTGCTGCCCTGCCTGCAGCAGGCGGCGTGCCTTCATCTTGTCTTCCGGACACTTGCAGCCACCATTGGTGTGCATGCCGGTCGGCCGTACAATCAGGCAGCCACCGTCCGTGCAACCTCCGAGGTGGGCAGCCATTGCCTGGTACCGTTCCAGCGCCGCTCCCAGCCGATGCTGTGCCTCATGTGAGCGTAGTGCGCCGCCGGGACTCATCCCCTCGACGAGATCAAGGGTGGCATCAACGAAGTATCGAGCGGTCACGATGTCGATGTGACGGTTGCCCTCTTGCAGTCGTCTGGCGACTTCCCCGCGCTTTGAGTCATTGATGGAGAGGTGCTGCGGGGCACGGCCCTTGAGGCGGGCTGCTTCCGCGCGAAAGAACTCCAGCGCCTGCGGCCAGTGGTAGCCGTCGATGAACGACACCAGCGTGCCCGCGAACTCCGCACACGATGCCTTGTGCGGCCGATCGTCAACGAGGTAGTCGTTCTCCGAACCCAACATGCCCTTGTGGTGGGTGATGATGATCTTCCTGCGAAGGAACGGCATGTTCCTGAACACCCACTCCGCCTTGTCGGAGTACGCGTGCGCCACGCCGGTCGGCGGCTTGGTGGCGAGCCAAACGTCGAAGCCCAGCCCAATCAACACCTGGATGGCGTCGATGGCCCCGGGAATGGCCTCCATGTCGAGGTAGGCGTTCTTGCGGGCTTTGACCTCTTCGCCGGTCAGCCCGAGGCGATCACGATAGGCGTCGAAATCGACGATCACGCCGTCCATGTCGACGAGCACACGCGGCATCTTCGGGCGGGAGAGCTTGCTTGCGGTGTTCATTGCTGCGATTACTTGTGGTCTTGAGCCAGGTGCGTTGCGGACAGGTACGTGCCGTCAAGGAACTCGGCGCGGCCAAGTCGCTTCCACTGCTTCAGGTCTCTGACCTTGGCGCCGCCAATGCGAAGTGACTTGCGCCCATCAACGAACCCTTCGATGCGGATCTCAGCCCCTCCGCCGGGCAAGGTCCGCATCACCGTGGCCACCCGGCCCGTTGCGTCGTAGGCGAACACGTCGCCGGCGCGAACGGGTTTGCGTGTGTCGATCCCTTGTTGGTTCCCTTCCATGCGTTCGGCTCCAATCCAGTGCGTCTGACCCAAGTAGGCCACGGCCACGGAAGTCATCCCCGACGCACGGAAATCGCCTACAGCCATGTCTCGACAACGGCCTTGGGGTCTCCCTGGGCGCGCGGGATGGACACGGCGCCGCTGGGCATCTTCTTGCGCAGTTCAGCGACTGTGGCTGCTGCCATGAAATCCGGCGTCGGAACACCACCCACGAACTTGCGGGCAATCGCGCTGTCGGGATGGTCGCTCGGCTTGTCGTAGATCACCCACGTCACGAGCTCCTCGCGGGCTTCGGCGCATTCCGAACAGATGCCCGGCTCATGCCAGTGGCATCGGGACGGGCAGGCAAAGGCCTCGGTACAGCCGCAGGCTCGACAGACCGGACCGCTGGCTCCAGGGATCGTCGCCGCGCGGTGAGGAGCCACCATCGGAATCCACGACTGCTGCGTGGCGGCCATGAAGCGCTTGGCGAACCGATGCGCGAGTACCCAGGAAGGGAAGACAAAGGCGTCTTCCTCGGCCCTACTGGTGGACCATCCGCTGCGATCGGTCGCCAGAAAGCTCCCGATGCCACCTGGCAGGCCTCCGGCGTTGGCTGGGCCTGGGTCAACGAGCTTGAGCATGTGCGGTACAAGCGGCTGCCCTGCGTGGAATTGGCTGTTCATGTTGGTGGCCTGGTTGATTGCTGAAAGCTTGTGCTGCTGGCGTCTCCATCATCGAGACTGACTACTCGGAAGTGGCTGTGGCGTTCCCGCGGGCCTCGGCCCTCGCCTGCAGCCTTCGTATGATCTGGTGGACGCGTTGGCGGCTGATCCCTTCTTCCTTGGCGATCTGGCTCTGAGAGACGCGATGCGCTGCTTCGGCGGTTGCCCTCTTGAACATCCGAAGGTTGCGGGCGTAGTGAACGTGCCTGCGGTCATCGGGTCGCGGCTGTCTGTCTGCCGGCGCCATCATTCAAGCTCCCGTTCGGAGAGCACACCGCGGGTGTCGTCGTGGTACACCCAATCGATCCCGTATCGCTTCCCGTGGGCGTCTTCGGCCACATGGCGAGCCACTGTGCTGTCGACCAGCGTGGGGCCGCTCTTCAGGTCGTTGACGAGTTGCACCACCATGTCGATGCACTCGCCAGGGAGCCCGGCCTGGTCCAGTTGGTCACGAACGCGATCTCGCAATGACCCCTGATCGTTTCTGGCGCTCTTGGCTGCCTGCAGAACTTCCCATATCTGGCGTCTGGTCAGGGATTCGTTGGTGGTGCTGTCGAAGGCCGCGGAGACCTCGGGGTTGAGGGAGAGGCAGTTCGGGTCGCCGCATGGGCAGGATGTTTCGTGTTCACGAGGCGCAATGATCTCGGATGCTTCGCCTTCTCGCTGGAGTACATGCAGCAGGCAATGCTCATCGTGCGCGACACGGACCAGTTCGAAGTATTCGTCGGGATGCTCGGCATGGAGCCGTCTGAACTCGGCTTCCATGACCCTGGAAGCTGGGGCCTCGGCCACGGTCTCAAGCCAGCGCTTGCGTACGCTGCTGACAAGTTGCCTGACTTCATACCTGACTTGCATCGGTTCACCTGCTTTGCTTTGCAGCCTGTTTACCTGCGTGACGCCCTGCGGGGAATGGCCGCGTTTTGGCTCTGGAACCATGCCGCCGCCGTTACCCCTGGTCGGGCCTCTTTGGCCTCTGCCCCAGATCGAGTTGGGTGATTTCGAAATCGAGGCAGATGGCGAAGTCTTCTCCGTACCTGGCGTCAAGGAGATTCACGAGCCTGATGAACTCGGAATAGTTGGCGATCTCTTCGTCCGTGTATCCGCGAAGCCTGGAGAACTCCTGCCAGTTGCCAGCCCCGTACGCGGCCTTCTCGGCGGGGGTCCAGTCGGCTGGGTCGGATTGCTTCTCTTCGGCGTGCACGCGGCGCACGCGGTGCACGAACTCGTGAATGTCCGTATCCGCCATCTGTTGAGGCGTGAGCCAGGACGCCAGTTCGTGGGTGGTGTCCTGGTCAAGCGGATACCGGCTCACCACGGGATGAACCCTTCGATCCAGCCAGCTTCGCCCGGTGCCCACAGCCGCAGGGCTTCGGGGTCGCTGATGCTGGTGACCCGCTGGAGCGTGTGGCTGTAGCGCCCCACTTCGATCAGGTCAGCGGCATCCAGATGGGCCACAGCGCTGGTGGGGTAGCTCTGGGTCTGTCGATCGGCAGCATGCAGTGCCTTGTCACCGAAGTTCTTGATGTTGTCGAAGCCGTAGAGGTTGCCCTCGTAGAAGACGATCTTCTTCGGCTTTGCGCTCTCTTCCAGGCTGGCGACGATTGCGCTGCCGGGGCTGATGAAGTTCGCAGCGGCGTTGCGGGGAACGTAGATGACGTGCGTGTCGTGTTGGGTCATGGTGATTGCTCGCGATGGACTGAACTCAGTGTCCCTCGCCGCTCCGCTTCATCCGAGACCTGCAGGAATCCCCGCCGCGGCACGCATCACCATTGGTAGTTGCGCTCGGCCGGGTGGTCGTCACGCTTGTTTTCGGCAATTGCCCATTCGATCGCCTTTTCGGCTGATGCGACTGATATGTCGTAGGTCATGAACGCGTCGACCCCATAGCAATCCGTGCCCCAGATCGCGATTTCGTCCGGATGGATCGAGCATCCGCCGATGGATACGCTCTTGCCTGCCGTAATGGCCTCGATCGCAAGGGCGCGGTCTTCTGCGGACGGGCTGCAGGGCAGGTCCAGGTCGTCCATTGCCTCATTCCCCTTCCGTATCAGGTGCAAGAACGCGCTTGAGCTCGAGCAGGCAGTCAAGGTGGCTGATGGCGGTCGCCAGACGCATTTCGTCATTGACGACAGGGGCTCCGGATCTGGCCGCCGCTCTCATCGCCTTCCTGCGTTTCCTCGACACACGATGCGTCTGTACCAGGATCAGGTCGTCAAGCCCTTGCAGCAGGTGCGGCTCAATGGCGTGTTGCAGTTCCATGCGGTGACCTGGCTCCAAATGGGCTCATTCCGTGGCTGGATAATCTACCCTTGCCGTGTTGCCCTCAATATCCGCGCCGCAGTGCGCACACAGGCCATGCGTCTTCGCGCAATCAACGCAGACCACATCGGTGCTGGTCGAGCTGAACATCTGGTCCTTGCCACACAGCCCGCACTCCCTGGAGGTCATCGCCGCGCCCGCCAGGCGGGGGATGTAGAAGCAGGGAAGGCACCTGTGCTGTGCAGTGCGCCGCTCCCGGTGAGGATCTTCGTTGAAGTGCTTCCTGGTCTTGTCGATATCACGCTGGGCGTAATCGCGATAGCGGTAGTCCTTGTCCGCGTCCAGCTCCTTCTGGCGCTCATCAAGGGCTTTGCGTGCGCCAGCAAGGCGCTGGGTTGCTTGCGTGCAGAAGTCCGTGGTGATGCGCTGTGCTTCTTGTCTCATCGCGACATTCCCTACTTGTGGTCGCTGCCGCAGCGAGGCCCGCCATCGCATTGATGGCCGGCCCCGCACCTGGCGGGCAATGCCTGAAGGCTGGAGAGGCATGGGACGCAGACGTGGGTCTCCGTCTCCCGCCACGGCTTTTCCGTCCAGCCCTTGGGGAACGATACCCAGTAGAGCCCGATCGGCCGCTTGGCTGGATCTCCGTCAGGCTCCAGGCGATCCCTGCACAGGTTGCAGCGGTAGATGCGTTCGATGGCCACGGCACAAGATCAGGGTTCAGGCCGCCAACGGCTGGCTCGCTGCCGAGTCATTGCCCTGTTCGCCCTCGGCGGCCGCGCCGGCGCCCTGCTCGGCCTTGAGCTTGGTCAGCTCGTCGAGCAGGCTCGTGAGGCGCTGCTGGGTCTCCGGCGCCAGCTGGCTGAAGCCAACGTCCTGCCGGATGAGTTCGGCGGTCTCCAGGAGCGCAGGAGCACGGGTCTTGATGGCCTTCTTGAAGGCGGCGTCGGGGAGGCTGGCCGGCGTGACCTTGTTCTTGCCGGACGCCTGCGCCCTCTTCAGCGACTTCTCGATCGTCTCGAGGGCCTTGGTGTTGCCGTGCTTGCGGATCAGTTCGATCGCCAGCGCCGCGGCGACCTTGTCCTCGACGACCAGCATCGCCAGCTTGTGCGGGGCGCCCGCCAGGAGAGCGAGTCCGTTGATGTAGGACGGCGCCAGGCCCAGCCGGCGGTGGATATCCGCCTCGGTCAGCTCCATGTTCAGCAGTCGCTTGACGACGATGGCCAGCTCATAGGCCGTGAGCGGACGGCCGCTGTTCGACTTGACCAGGTCGACCGTCTGGTCCACCTGGTTGTCCGTCTTGGGACGGATGATCACCGGGATGGTCTTGAAGTCGGCGCCTTCTTCGATCGCGAGGATCGCGGCTTCGCGGCGGGAGTTGCCGGCGCGCACCAACATGACGTCCTCGCCGTCGCGCTTGACCACGATGACGGTGATCGGCTGGCCGGGATCGTAGCCTTCCGCCTTCATGTTGTCGGCGAGCTGGCGGATGTAGGCCAGATAGCCCTGCGTGCGAACACGGACGTTGTACTGGGGATCGACCTGCAGCTTTCGCGGATCGACCAGGTAGGTCGAGTCGGAACGGCTGTTCTCGGTCTTGATCTTCTTGATGCCGCCCGGCTCGTAGTCGCAAGCATGGTTGTCGGTGGGCAGCGTGATGGTCTTGCTCATGGTTGGCTCCGTGTGGTGTGGATTGGATCCCGCGCCTCAATTCAACGCCTGGCGGCCGGCTGATCGCAGTCAGCGGAAGTTCGCCACTCAGGTTTGCGGCGCAGGCCATGGGCGCGGGTATTCGCGCGCACCCTTGGCCCGGCCATCGATCGGGTTCTTCGCCCCAGATGCAGCTTCAAGCTCACAGAAGAAGTCGTCATGCGACTTGAGCCACCCTTCGACCCACGGATGCTGCTCGATGAACCCAGGCGCTTCGAGGCGCAGCAGCTGGAGGAGCTCACGGTTCTCGTCAATCCGCTTGTGCACCCCCCGGCCGACGTTCGCGATGACCCAGTCAATCCGCCCGCGATCCGGCCTCGCCGAAGGTACTGTGGCCGTCGCCGAGTGGATCGCATGCTGGCTGAGCACTCGATGTTGGCCACCCCATGCGCCGGATATCTGCAGGGCGAAAACAACCGCGGCCGCGACGCCGGCGACCTTCGCATACTGGGAGTTCAGGATTTCGCTGAAGGATTGCGCCTCGAGCGGTGCCAACGGCGCGGCCGGTGAGTACGTGGACCAGATCACCAGGGCCCCGGCGATGACCACGCCGACAAGGACCGCTGACATGGCGGCCCTGAAGATTGAGAAGGATCCGTACATGGGGTTTCTCCGCTGTCGTTTGGTGAGATGACAGCAGAGTCGGGGCCTCCCCGACACGGCCAGACTTTGGCCGTGAAATGGTGCCGCGCGGGTTCGGGGCTGCCGGCGCGGCCCTTGGCGGCGGCCCTCAGGGGGCCGGGTTCCCGGGCAGGTCCAGCTGCAGCCCGTCGAGCGTGGTCAGCCACGACGCCCCGTCGCCGGTGGCAAATGACCCGAGCGGCATGCGCCGGCAAATGCCCTGGAAGTCCCCCAGGGCGACGACCCTGCCGAATTCGGCGGTAGGAATCCGGAGCCAGAGATCGTCTTCACCCTTCATTTCAGCCGCCATGAGGATGCTGTCAGCGTCGCCATAGGAGCAGTCGAGCGCATGGGAGACCAGCTCGATCGGGTTGGTGATGTCGCGATAGGCGTGCCCTTCGACGGATTCGATGTCGCCAGTTGACCCGGCCGACATCATGACGAGGTGTGCCGAGGCGTTCGAGGTGTCGATGTGGAGCCAAGTGCTGCTGTTCATGGTCGTGTTCCTGTCTCGTTCGTTTGCTGCGTTCAGCCCATTGCCGCGGCAATCAGCTCATCTACCAGTTCGACGGCGTCCAAGGCTTCACCGGCGAGCAGGAGCGCACCCGCCCGCTCACCGAACTCTTCGGCGACCTCATAGGCCCATACGCCCGGGAAATCTTCCGAGCAGCCCTGCCACTTGTTGGCCAACAGTTGTGCGTGCTCGATGACTTCCGCTACGAACGCTCGCTGGCCGCCTTCGAATTCAGGGGATGGCGTCGGTAGGTCATCCCATGCCTTCATCGCGCCAATGGCGAGGTAGGCGGTATCAACGGGGTCAATCTGCGGGGTGGCTTCAGTGCTCATGGGTGGTCCGTTCCGGGAGGATCAGGACCACTATCTCGCGGCTGGAGGAGGGATCCGAGGTGGCGGGGAATTGCCGTCCCGCTTATCAAAACGCGCTGTCGGTCGGTCTATTGAATTGAACCCAACCGAAGGAGAGCCCGATGTCCCTTGTCTACGATCGAAACGTGAGCCTCAGCCTTGCGCTGGTGGCTGAGCCCAACTACAGCCGCGCGAGGTACGTGCCTTTGGACAGGGCGCCGAAAGACACCGGATCCGCGCCTGTGCCGTACCTGCGGCAGATGCACGCGGTTGCCAATTCAATCCCTTGCGGGATGGCGGTCATGGCGCGACATGCGTTTGCTGAGTCGGATTGGGAGATGCTCTGCTGAAGGCTGCTACATGCATGCTGCCGCGGCCTGCCACTCGTGGAATGCCCTGATGCAGGCGCGGGCACGATCAGCATCGAACCAATCATCCGCATCGCGGATTTTTCCCTCCATGTCGACCCAGCCAGGCCTCCCGGCTGCAGCGGCCGCAATCAGTGGAAGCTGCTCAACCAGGTTGTCAGGGCCAAGGCCGCCGGCGAAGCCGACCGCCTTCAGTGTATCGGGCCGCTCCCACACGGCCGGCCCAATGCCGCGCCCACCGGACGCGTCGACCAGTAGCGCGTGATTGGTGGCGGTTACCTGCAGCAGCGCTTCATTGCCGCTGCAGTGCTGAGTGATGATGACGTGGCCCGGGTAGCGGGCACAAAGCCGCTCGATGTCGGGTACGCTGATTCCTTCCATGCCGACCTTTCCATTGACCTGGATGCGAGCGACATTGGAGGTGAGCCGCTCGATTCCCCCATCCTGCAGCCAGCGCCTGGCCACGGACCCACAGACGTGAAGCGCAGCTGATCCGTCTGCCGCGCTGGCCGCTTCATTGAGCCATGAAACGCAGGGGTAGCGGTTCCTGCCTTCCGGGGTGCCCGACAACAGCAGGCCGATTTCCACCAATGGAAGTCTGGCAAGCTGCTGGATCCGCCGAAGCGGGGTGTTGGCGTCGGCCCCTGTCACGGTGAGTCGAATGTTGGTGCTGGGCATGCTCGTCTCCTGTGTCCTGGTGTCCTTGCGCGACTCGCTGTCAGGCGGCAGCGGGGCGCGCGAAGAGTTGGCCGTAGGCCGGGAGGGTGTTGGCTGCGCCTTCGACCTCAACCGCCTGCGCAACGCCGGTCCAGTTCCAGCGATTGCGAGAGCCGCGCTTGGTCAGTTCGAGCCGAATGAAACCCTCTTCCGTGATCATCACGATCAGTGCCGTGGAGAAGGCCTTCCCGCCGATCTTGACGTTGCGCAGGGTCGCGCCATGGCGCCATCCCGCTTCCTTGATCAGCAGGCGGCTACGCGCGGCCTCCCGGCGGGCGCGCTCTGCGTTCGTCGCCCGGTAAATCTCCATCCCCACCAAGCAGTCGACGGCGTCCTTGAAGCCGGCGATACGCTTCTCGTTGTGCCAAATGGGGTTGGCTTGCGCAGCATGGACCTCGCCATTGCCAACAGAGATGAGCAGGGTCCACGTGGTACCTGAGTAGCCGTCTTCGCGTTGCCAGTCCTGCCGGATAAGCGCCCATGTCCCGCGCGGTGAAGTGCCCAGCTGCGCTTTGATGTTGCCCCCCTGCGCCCGGCGGTCTTCATAGCTTTCAGGGGCCATGACGTACGTTGCCTCGCCGGTGGCGGTCAGGCAGACGTCGGTGAGCGGGTATTCGTCCTGCCAGCGCTGGCTGCAATGGCTCTTGATGTCGTCGACGTAGAACAAGCCCGCGTCGATAGCGGCCCCGACGATTGCCAACGCCGTCGGCGAGAAGTCGCGTCCCTCGTGGCGCACCGGCCCGGTGATGTCTTCGACGGAGGGGCACTGCCGGTTGCAGTCGATGACGATGGTGTTGATGCGCGGGTCGGTCTGTGCTTCTGCGTTCATGGACGGGCGGCTCCGTGGTTGGTGATGAACCCAGTCTCCTATGGTCGCGGGCTTCATTTCAGACGTGCAGAATTCGCCTGGATTGCACCGCGATTCGGTGGATCAATGCTTGCGGCCAATGACGGCCTGATGCATCGACATGAACTCGACATAGCCTTCCCGGGACATGTAGACGCCGGCAGGCATGGCGACAAACCAGCCCTCCTCGCGGGCCTGATTCCAGTTGCGGCGCGTCCCGAGAACGGCGCAGACCACGCCGGCGCGATCCATGTCGCAGGAATTTGCCGGCGGCAGCCGAAACGAAACAGTCGGGTCGAACCGCTCATCGCCGGCAACGTCGGGCCGGATGCGCGGACGCCCCTGTTCGTCTCGCTCGACCGTGATGGAGTAGCCGTCGGTATGGCTCATGACATCCTCCCGGCAATGGGCGCTTCTTCCCGGCTTGCCCGGAACGCATTCGCGATATCGGTGTCGGCAGGCCACATCGGGCTTTCGACTTGGATGACTTGCGCGCCAGGGATCCCGCCCGCGACCACCTTGGCGACATCGTGGAGAGCGCTGCCGTACACGCCGATCCTCCCCCAGTCGGCACCTTCGGCGCTGAGCACGCATGGGATGATGCGTCGGGGATGCTGCGGGGTCGGCGCGTTGAGGTAGAGCCGGTGCACATCGGCAAATGCCGGGGTGAACGGCGCGAGTACTGCCCAGGTCTTCATGGCGTGGCGTCCTGCTGGAGATATCCAATGGATACCTCCGCTGGTGCGACGATCAGAGACACACCGGTTTCGCCGCTACGCCTTCCTTACCAGGGTGACGCGGGTCTGTTCCAGGTTGCTTTGTACGTGTACGACGGAAAGCTCGATGCAGTCGTCGTTGTCGTTGGCAATGATGCCCAGGCCCAGCGGGCGATTCTTGGCGTGGAGCGGCTGCAGGATGTCGAGCATGGGCTTGACGCAAGACACCAGGTTGTCGCGGTCCGGCTTCTTCGGGCCGTAGCGCTCCACGAGGACTGTTGCGCGGATCCAGGGTGTCTGGGGTCGGGAGGCACGAGGGATCGCCGCAGCAATCTCCCAGGCCATCGATAACGCGGCCTTGCGGCGCCTGGCCCAGTGCGATCGCAGCTGCTTGCCCAGCAATGGAAGCCGTTGCTGGAGGGTGAACTCGATCCGATCAGGCGCGGTCACTGGTGGCTCCGGGGTCGTCTGGAGACGGTGAGTCGCAGGCCGGCGGCAGGGGCGCGGACAACGCCTGAATGGCGGCAGCCAGGTCATTGGCCGTGGAGAGGTTGCTTTGGTACCACTCCTTCGCGTCGGGGTCGCCATCGAAATCGGCGACGCCGTCCACGCTGTAGCTGTCGTATGTGGACGTGGCGTTCTCGCGCAACAAGGCTTCCGCCCTGGCCAGCAGGCCCAGGAGACCCGGCCTGGTAACGTCGATCTCGCCCGCGGCGCCTTGTGTGGCGTCAGATCCACCCTTCGCTGCGCTGCTGGCCAACTGGTCAAGCGCCTGCTGGAACTCGCTGCGAGAGCCTCCCCCGGCAATTTGCCCCTTGTATGAGAGCAGGATGCTGATGGCCTGCTGATCGTTCATGTGTGAATGCGACACGTCGCCGACTCCCGTTGCCTGAGGCTCAGTTGTAGCCGCAAGCGCGGTACCGCCCAAGAGCCACGGACTTCCCCGAATCCGGTGCCGCCGGCAACCGGTGCCAGCGGCTATTCGTTCGCGCCGGGTGATGGGGTGAAACTGAGCAGGTAGTCATAGTCGTCGGTGGTGGCCTTCAGTCCTTTGCTCGGCGCCGGTGCCGGCGCCCCTTCGAGGATGGCTTGCTCCTGTGCGCGGTTTCTGGCCTGGATTTCCATCGCGCCCTCTTCCAGCGTGCCGACGCAGATCAGGTGGAATACCTCAAGGTCCTTGGTGGACACGAAGCGCCTGGCACGATCGGCCATCTGGTCGTCTTCGTCTGCATCAATCCACGGATCGGTGATGATGACTCGGCTGGCCTCAGGCAGGTCAAGCCCCTTGGCGCCAAGGTCGGACAGCACCAACACGCGACTGTGGCCGTTCTTGAACAGGTCCTTCTCCCGGTTCCGCTCCTTGGCATTGCTGCCGCGGTAGACGCTGGTTGGGATACCTTCAGAGCGAAGGATCTCCGCGATGGCGTCCACATAGGTGTTGCTGTGCGAGAAGACCAGCACCTGATGTCCTTCCTCGACAAACTCCGACACCATCTCGCGGATCGTCTCGCCCTTGCTGGTGAGCTTCTTGGTGTTGCCTGGCGAGGCGGTGATCTCACGAAGACGGTCCAGCAGCAGTCTGAGCTTGAACCGCATCTGTGGGGCCGTCATCGTCCCCTTCATCGCTTCCATCTGCGCAAGGACTCTTTGCCTGGCTGCCTCGTACGCCTCGATCTGCGAAGCGTCCATGGTGATGAACTGCTGGATCAGGGTCTTCTCCGGCATGCCGCGTCCGTTATCGATGTCGCGACGGATGAACAGTGGCGCCATGGCCTGCCGAAGCGTGTCCAGGTAATCCTGGCTGTCTGCGTTTCGGCGGTAGGTTGACGCGAAATTGGTGGAACTGCCGAGGAACCCAGGCGAGGCGAGGTTGAAGCTGGTCCAGGTATCGCCGATGTTCTTGTACAGCGGGGTGCCGTTGATGGAAATGATGGACGCATTCACCAACGTTTGGATCGCCTTGCTGGTCTTGCTCTGGCGATTCTTGAGCCGCTTTGCCTCGTCGGCGAAGACGAAGGTCGGGTTCAGTGCCCGGAACCGCTCAGCGTGTCGCTGGAAGACGCCGTAGGTGGTGACAACCAGGTCAGCCTGGAGGAGTACCTCATCGGTCGGCTTGTGGTCCCCATGGAACACCTCCCACTTCAGCCCTGAGCAGTGATCCACGAGGTGCTTGAGTACCCAATGATCGAGCTCCTTGAGCTCCATCATCACGATCGCTGGGCCCTTCTTGTTCTTGGCACGCCAACTGCGGCTCAATGCGATTGCACCGAGTGACTGGAATGTCTTGCCTGCTCCTCGCTTGTCGGCAAGGATGCCGCCAAGCCCTTCTTCGAGCAGTGTTACCAGCCAGCGAACACCGGATGCTTGCTTCGGCGAGAAGGTAATCCCGTCGATGCCTTCGATCACCATCTCCTCTGCGTCACCCTGCGCGGCGAGCAGTTTCTGCACCTTGTCCCGAGCACGCTGCAGGATCTGGCCGTCTTCAATCGGCAGCCCAGTGGTAGTTGCGAGCCGCAGCAACGCACCCTCCGTCAGGAAGTAGCGATTGCCGATCGCTCGCGCATGGTCAAGGAGCCGTTCCAGCGTCCCCTGGGTGGCGTAGATCGAGGTTTCCTTTAGGATCGCAAACTTGCCTGGCTGGACTTCGACCACCCTGTGACTGATGTCAGCGCCAAACAGCCTGCACAGGCCGTTCTGGAACGCGTAATGGCTTCCCGCCTGGTGTGCGATGAGGTTCTTGGGACTGACGCTCTGGCCTTCTGCGTTGATCGAGATGACCAGCTCGTACGGAGGCGGCTGCTTGTCAGGGTCGCTGGCGTCGTAAGAGGACGCTTTCTTTCTTCCGGACTCGACAACTTGGCAGGACACCGCGCAGCTGCGCGCCACTATCGGTTGCAGCATCTCGGCATTGGCTTCTTCGGGAAGCGTGATCCAGGAGCAGTCGGTAAGCAGCGGCAGCATGAGCACCACATGACTCATCGTGCAGCCCGGTGGCCCTACGTAGACGATTTTGCCTTCGGTCTGGACGGGATTGAACTCCGTCGCTTTCAACAGCTCCCGTAGCGAGGCCATCTGGTTGGGCACCACATAGCGATACCAGAGGTCACCTTCGATCTGAACCAGCTGGCCGTTCTTGATGTCTGGCGAAACCGCCACGTCTCCATCCAGCAGCTGCGCCGTGATGACTACACGGGAGCCGTTGTCCGTCTTCATGGTGCTGACGACACCCGACCATGCGAGATTGCGAATCTCGATCGTGCGGCTTGATGGTGCCAGTGGAAGCAGTGTTTCGGCCAGGCGCGGGTTGTCGGCCCACTCGCGCCGGATCTGCTCTGCCGCTTCATCCCCAAGTTCCGGTAGCAGCAACAAGGATTCAAGCTGCTTTGGAGAAAACTCCGTGTCCGCTATCGACATCCAGGTTGCGTCGAGCACAGGGCCAGCATCCCCTCTCATCCAGACCCAGGGGCGATCCATTTTGGATTCGATGCGCTGCCCTTCGGTTTCGGACGGAACCCAGCCAAGAATGGCGGCGGTGCCGCCCGCATACTTGATCCTGTCCCCCTTGTGGGAGTAGAGGCGGCCTGCCCTGGCAAAGGCGATGATGGAAACGCCGTCGGATGCCCTCGCCGGATAATGCGCGCGTTCGCTCCTGACGCCCCCCATCGCCAGCACCCGGTGGTGCCACTGATCTTCTTCCGGTGGGAGTTGGAACTTTGCGGGGTCGACCCCCAGGAGCTCGCCTTCGCTGGTTCGGCACAAAAGCGTGACGATGGCTAACTTGAGGTTGTCCTCATTTGTCACGTAACCGCTGTCGATCTGCAATACGACTTCCTGTCCGTCCGGCCACGCCTTCTTCGGTTTCACCTGCTTGGCGAACTGCTGCAGCGTGACGAGTGGGTCAAAGACCTGCATCTCCTGGTCGATGTCCCATTCGGCGATTCGGATGTCGGGATCCCTCAGCCCCCAGTCGTTATTGTTGAACACGCCATAGCACTTGCTCGCGGGGTCATCCTGGTCAGCTGCCTTGTAGATCAACCCACGGGTATGCGAGCAGGGCTCTGCGAAAACGCCGCAGGCATGGCATTTGGAGGCAAATTGGATTCGTCGCTGGTCTCCAGTGCCAGACACAAAGAAGAACGCCCTGGCATGAACGCTTTCGCGGGTCGTTGACTCGATGACGAAGCACCAGTCATACAGGCCTCGATTCAGACCGTGGTCAGTGATCCTCTTGGCAACGAAGAACACCGCGCTCTTCGGCGGCAGCCAACTGTAGGGTGTTGCTTCGTTGTGGTAGGCAATGAACTCCCGAACGTCCTTCATTGCAGCCTTGATCTGCTCGAACGCGTCTCGGCTGAATGTTCTCAAGTTGGTCTTCACTGCCTATTCCCTTGACTGGTTGTTGTGCCTGCAGGCTCGCATGAGCTTTCCGTGCCGCCGGTGATGCGAGGTTGTTGCCTTGGCGGAGGTGGTGGGATTCGAACCCACGGAAGGTTTGACCCTTCGCCGGTTTTCAAGACCGGTGCCTTAATCCGCTCGGCCACGCCTCCGTTAAACAAACCCGCTCTTCTACCACATTTCCTCAGTTACACGAAATTCGAGTTGATGCTTGACGGCATGTCAGGCCGGAAAGAAGGTGGCTTCGTCTGTTCTGTCACAGAACAGCATCCCTGATCCGGACTTCCTGCAGACGGTGCGCTGGCTGAGCCTCAGGCCGAGCTTGAACGAATGCCAGCTCACGTCGCCGGCAAGCAGCATCGTCAGCATTCTGGAGAAGCGGGTGAGCCTGGCGTGCATGCTGTTTCCTCGTGATCTACCCGGTGTGTGGCGCGCCCAGCAGGACTTGAACCTGCAACCACCGACTTAGAAGGTCGGTGCTCTATCCAGTTGAGCTATGGGCGCCTGACTTGGAGCGGGATGCGGGAATCGAACCCAGCGTCAGCACCTTGGAAGGGTGCGGCACGAACCGCTATACCAATCCCGCTTACGTAATCAGTTTGTCCTCTTTGACCTGGTTATCCCATGTCCACAGGGAACGCCGATTTTCCTGCCGCGGCCAGGTGTTCAGAACAGGTTCCCTTGGGCCTCCGACGAGGACATGATCGGTGGTGCTCCTTGCTCGGTTGACTGTGGCGGCTGGGGGGTGGGTTCAGGGGGCTGGTGATCGTCAGTGGTTGCAGGTTGCTCCGTGGTGGTCTTGCTGCCCTTGATCTTGTCTCGGCCGAAAAGCACGTCTCGGAAGGTTCGCAGTCCCTTGGCGACATCCGTCCGAGACATTCCGGGGCTGGAGTGGAAGGCGACGAGCAAGGCGCCGCCTTGTTTCATCCCCCGGTACATCCGCCACTCGACCACGCCCTCGCCCTTCGGTTCGCGTGCCCACATGGGGAAGGTGCGGTGCAGGGGCGCTGAGCCCCTGGGTTGCAGGTCTGTGACTGCGGTCTTGGCCATCATTTCGGCCACACCGCGGCTTCGAGGATGACGCGGGCGCGCGGGGCGAACTCGCTGATCCAGTCGATGGCGTCGGAAGCGTCAATCTCCTGGTCATCCTCGACCAGGTCGCCGAAGCGAGCGTCGAACTCTGCCAGCACGCAGTGGACAGAGGGGGCTGCAGGGAAATGCGAGGGCGGAATGTTGAGCTGCTGCAGCTTGCGGCGGATCGCAGGCGAGGCCTCGCTGATCCAGTCCACGGCGTCCGGGCCGTTGATCTCCACGTCCTGCTCGACAGCATCGCCGAAACGCCGGTCGAAGTCCCGCAGCAGGCTGACCGGGCAGCCGAGCCCATGGTTCACCTTGCCGGTGGCAAGGCGCTCATAGAGGAAGTCGATCTCCGGGACTTCCAGGTGGCCGTGAAGCTCGACCAGCTCCAGGATGGCTTCGGTCGCGGCGACGCTGGGGGTTCCCGAGTCATCGATGAGCACGATGGAGGGCTGGTCGGCGACAAGACGCTGAACCAGTCGGAGGCCCAGGTGGACGGTGGCCAGCTCGCGATAGTCCTTCGTGTGGATCTGGGCAGGTTCCTGGGTGTTGATGCGCTCGCACAGATCGTCAATGCCGGCGTCGTCCAGGGAGGACATGACCTCGCCGCCGTTGGTTGCGATGTCGTGGATATCGTCGGAACGATTCGCCGGGTCTCCCTGGCCGCCCTGCTGGTAGAAGCGCAGTGCCGCGAGGATGGTGGCGAGATCGGTGTCGGTCAGGTGCGTCATTGGCTTGGCCCTCGGTTGGTGTCTGGAACCAGTTGAACACCGCCGGTGAGCCAGCCCGAGATGAGAGGAGAATGCCTGCCTGTGAGATGAACGCCCGCCCACGCGGTCTTATGACGACGGCGCGTTGTATGGGGTGACCAGGACATCGCGCAAGCGCTTGGCGGTCTTGGGGCCGACCCCCTTCACCTGCAGCAGCTCCTTCTCGGTCGCGTTGAACACCGCCTGCACGGTACCGAAGTGCCGCAGCAATGCATCTGAGAGACCGCCACTGACTCCGTTGACGGACTCCAGGAGGTATCGCTGCGCATCGATCAGCGCTGTAGGCTTGTCCTTGTGTAGCGGAAGCGCATACCCCAGGCCGTTTCGGTCATGTTGCGCAAGCTTCGCCACCAAAAAACTTGTGTGCTCCTGATTGATGGTGTTGACCACCGTCATGCGCTGGACGAACGAGAGGCAGGTGATCGCGCCGGTGACCGCGGACGCGAGCATGCCCGTGCGCCCGCGGAAGACGTCGCCTTCGATCACGACGACGCCAATGGCATCTGGCTCAAACCCCATGCGCTGAGCCTGGTCAAACACGTGCCCCGACTGCACCGATCCGGCGAAATCCAGGACGGTCTTGCGCTCGATGATGATCCTGCCGTTGACCCTGAAGTCGCCAATCGGTAGATGTACGCGCTCGACCGTCAGGTTCTCCACCTGAGCGAGGAAGGCCTCGAACCCAGCCGGTTCACGATGATCGATCTCGACGGTGACCGGCAGTGGGTTCTTGATGTTCCCGAACGCCAGATCCGTGCCATAGGCCTGTCCACCGAATCCCGAGGCTGTGCCGGCGGTAGCGCGTGGGACCGCATGCCTCCCGCGAGGCCCAGGCTTGGCTCTGGAGCATGAAAGCGCGTGCGCCTTGAAGGCATCGAACAACCGCTTGGCTGGCATCGTCAGCGTGGCGCCCACCTCTTCGGCCAGCGCTTGCATGACGTGCCCCCGCTCCTCCAGGAGCTGCTCGGCGGAGAGCAGGAGGACGCCTCCTTGCACATACAGGTAGGCACGTCCAGCGACGCCGGGAACGTCCTGCAGGTAGATGCGCTCAATCGAATCCTTCTGCCAGTGCTTGAACTGCATGACTTCTCTCCTGCGTTGTCGCTTGGCTGTCGTATCAAGACACTTTGAGGATCTGGTTTGTGATGTGCCATACCACGATTGCGAACCCGGTCTGCACGACCAGCGTTGTTACAAGCACTGTCGCCGCCAGTCGAAGCCCGAAGCGTTGAATGATGAGCCGAAAGTATGCCTTCCTTCGGCGCGGGTACTCGATGTATCGAGTAACGCGATCAGCGCGTTCGAGTAGATCTGGGTTTGTGGCGACGAGGTACCCTTCGGTGAACTGGAGGCCGTTGGCCAGCGCGGAGACGGCGAACAAGGCGAGACACAGCACGACGAGCAGGGTGCTCGCCAAGTTGGAGAGGTCCCATTTGCCAAGGTCAAGCGATGCCCCGGTGAATGCCGCGCAGCTTAGCAGGAGAATTTGCGGGGTGAGGTTGCGCAGGAACTCCAGGAACGCTCCTCTGCCCTCACCCAGTAGACCGAAGACAGGTCTCACGTGGCACCAGCATGCAGGCCGTGATGCGCCTTGCGTCTAGTGAAGATGGTGGTGTCCCTGGTGGCACTACACACTGGAGTGTTTCCCCTTACGCGGGCGGCCATTGACGGAACTCGCAATACCCAGCCTCCTGCGCTGCGTGACCACCGCCCACCTGTTCACGCCTATCTTGCGAGCGAGATGGGTGTCAGGGATTCGGCCGAGCTGCTTGATGACATGATTCGTCAGCCAGGCTGGTGGGTGCTTTCTTGGTCGCGGTGCAGGCTGGATGCCCTTCGCATTTCTCAGTCTGCTAACTGCACTGGGTCTCACTCCCGCGTCCCTGGCAATGTCGGCGTCTGTGCGCTGGCCCAGTTCGATCTCATAACCCGAAAGGTCGGGTCCTCTGGGCATCGGCTTGATGCCAAGGCTCTGCCGCCAAGACTGCACCATGCAAGCGGCCTTGCCGATGTCCTTGGCAATCTGCGCGTCGGTTTCCTTGCCAAGACGGGCCTTCACTTCCTGTGTTTTCCACTCTGGATTGAAACGACTTGCACCAATCCCAAGCTGTTTACGGCGCTTTGTCACAGTCACGCTGCAGATACCCGCCTCATATGCGATTTCCTTATCAAGCCGCTTCCCCATCTGCGCCTTGATTTCTGGCGTCAACCAGGCTGGGGCATTGGTCTTCGCCTTGCTAGGTATTCCCAAACTGGTTCTGGCCTCACAGACCACGGTCAGGGAAACACCGGCCTCTTCAGCGATTTCCCTGTCCACTCGCTTGCCGAGCTGAGCCTTGATTTCATCGGTCAACCACGGGAACCGCTTGGAGCGGGCGATGGGCTTAATCCCTAGTTTGTTGCGCTGGTAGCTGACAGTGCACTGGGCGATCCCGAGAGACCTGGCGATACTGGCGTCTGAACGCTTGCCGAGCTGAGCCTTGATTTCATCGGTCAGCCACGGGAGTCGCTTGCCGCGCCCGGCTCGGACGATGAGCTTGATGCCCAATTTTTTGCGCTGCTTGACGACGGTGTACTTGGCGATCCCGAGAGAGCTGGCGATACTGGCGTCTGAACGCTTGCCGAGCTGGGCCTTGATTTCTGACGTCAACCAAGCTTGGGCATAGGTCTTCGCGTTGCTAGGTATTCCCAAGCTGATTCTGGCCTCACGGACCATGGTCAGGGATACACCGATCTCTTCAGAGATTTCCCTGTCCACTCGCTTGCCGAGCTGAGCTTTGATCTCATCGGTCAGCCACGGGAATGGCTTGCCGCTGGTGATGGGCTTAATGCCTAGTTTGTTGCGCTGTACGCTGACGGAGCACGTGGCAATCCCGAGAGACATGGCGATACTGGCGTCTGAACGCTTGCCGAGCTGAGCCTTGATTTCATCGGTCAGCCATTCCGGGAAGACAGCGGGAGGGGGCGACTTCATTCTCAACCTCTGCTCTTGCTGGATGAGCACGCGATCACGCCGCGAAAGGGCGTTGTCGGGAGATCGTCCTGATCCAGCGTGTTGAGCAGGTTCTCAGCCGGCGACGCGTTGGAAAGCATGCCGGTGGACATGATGAGGTTGGTCATGGTGAGCCCCGCCCCTTGTCGACCGCCGCACACGCCAAACACCGCGCCGGTGTCGATGTAGTAGACGTTGCCCAGTCGCTGCACATCTTTTTGGGGAGTGTGGCCAACGAACACGCGACCAACGCCCGTCACACCGGAGGCATCGCCCTCCTGAACGCGCCTACGTGACCAGGTGGCCACCTCCACCGTATTCTCGTCTCCTGCTTCGAGCGCGGCACAGAAGGCCTGCCAGCTCATTCCGGCGGGAACATCAGCATGCACAAGCCCAACGGTACCGCGCGGCGTCTGGACGTCCATGGCCAACGGCAGCTCCATGACCGCGGCGTGGATTCGCCGGCGAGCATCGATCGGCGTGTCCAGCCACCATCCCAGCCCGTTTCGGAGGAACAGCGGGGAGAGGACATCGGAGTCGATTCCGTGAATCTGGACGGCATCGAGCAGCATCAGCTCGTGGTTGCCAGCGATGGCGTGGAAGCCCGGAATCTGCAGTACCTGCACGACATCGGCCGAGTCCGCGCCGCGGTCGATCAGGTCGCCGACACTGAACAGCCGGTCGCACGTCACGTCATACCCTACGGCGTCCATGGCGCGGCGCAGAAGGGTGAATGCGCCGTGCAGGTCACCGACGACGAAGTCCCTCCCCCGCATGTTCAGCTCAAAATGCTGGACTCGACCTCCTTGCATCGGTCATCCCCTGGCCTGGGCGGGCTCGAACGTGCATGAGGAGGCAATCATGAAGGCGACCCCGGCAACCTTGTGCTCATGCTTGGGACCGAATGACTGCAGGTGCGCACGCACCGCCCGGTTCAAGGCCTCCGGCGTGAATCCAGGCTTCATCTCGATGTTCCCATCGGGAAGCGTCACGCCAGCAAACAGCGCATCTACCAGGTTCGTGTAGGCGTTGCCGTCCTTGAACTCCTGTGGGATGTCGTCCCACGACGGGAGCAGGCGATCGGTCGAAAACGCCATCTCGACGTCGGTGATGGAGGCGAAATCTGCGGGGGTGATGGTGTAGGTCATTGCTCTATCCATTGCCAATCATGGCTGCCCTGTATCCCATCACTTCCTGATGGCCTCGAGGACCGTGATTACGCTCTTCTCTTCGCTGAGCATTGCGCGTGTCGCGGATGCTTTCTGCAGGTAGATGCCCTGGCTGAAATTCTCAAATCCGAGGGGCTGGGCATAGCGCTCGAGCTTCTCGCGAGCTCCGGTGATCTGCCCTGTCTTGGTGATCGGGTGAAGGACGGCGAACACGAGGGTTTCAGGAGTTGCCCAGCGTTTGACCGCGGCACGCACAAGGTCCAGGCCAAGCCCTTTCCCCTTGTGGTCTTCCCCAACGGCGATGGCATCGATGTAGATGACAGGCCTGTACATCGCATCGTGGCCAGTGATATCGGTTACCGCCTTGGTCAGCCTCGGCGACCCGTCCTGATCGGCTTCCCAGAACATCTGGAAGCACTGATACAGGGCTGAATCAACGCCATCCCAGTCGTCATGCATGCCGGCGACGCATTCAGCCGGATCCCAACGGTAAACGCGAATTCCCCCGCCCGAGCTGAGACTACCTGGGGCCACGACGATTTCGGCAGCACAGAATCCTCCGTAGGACTTCTTCTGTGGGTCGTTTACCGAGACGATCGTTCTTCCGATCTGTCCGAGCGTGGCTGTTTGGGAGTATGAACCGCGAAAGGATCTGTCAGGGACAGCGGCGACATCAATTCCCGACCGCAGTATGGTATCGAACGCATCCAGAACCTCTCTGAATGCTCCATGTGAGATCCCACCGTGCTTCTGGCTCGCCATGAATAGCTGCTGGTGGCTGTCCCTGATTTCGTTGGCGCAGTAATCGAGTATTACGTGGAACAACACTTTCTCTCGCGTCATCCCTGCTGGCGCTCTACCCATTCGGATTGCATGCAACTGGCGGGCAAATATCAACAGGCGATCCGTCGAGGTATCAGCGACCTCATGGGCTAGAGGCCAGGTCAGCATGATTGCTCTGACGCGCTTGAATACCTCGGCGTGATCCATTGTTGTTGGATCCACGCTCGTGGATGTGAAATCAAATACGTCGGCTTGGATGATCTCCGAAAGCAGCGACGATAGTGGTGCGCTCTTGGTGTAGGCGTGCGACATCAAGATTGCGCCTTCTCGTGTCCCAGCCCATACCTGGTGCGCATGTCCGACGCCAGCAGCGGGTGTGTGGTCTCGACGCTATCGACATACGCGCGCAAGGCGGCGATCGCGTGCGGGTCGTGATCCAGGTCAAGGACGAAGTACTCGCAATCCTGGTGCTTGCCGCCCGGCCCATCAGATCCATCCACGCGGCGCACGTCGTACTTGTGGTGAAGTCCCTGTGCTTCGTTCGAGGCGGATGGGTCCCTGTTCGGGAGGGGTGAGCGGTTACTGATGGTCGGCACGGTATGTCCCTCTGGGTTGACGTTCGTAGATTGGTTACGGCTACGAAATTGCTGCGGCAATTGCGGTCGTTGGATGACATTGCTGGAGGGTATTCGCTCAAAGTAGCGTGGTCATTGGCCCTGAAATCGTCTCGCTTTGGTGCCGCTCAGGCCGCGGCCAGCGCGGCGACGACATCCATGCTGACGGTCTCCCGCCGGGCGTGGTCTGCAGCTTTCACGGGGCCCGGAGGCTGGCTGTAGCCCAGCCTGCGCATGTGCGCCAGGTAGGTGGCGTAGGCGTGATCCGGGCGCAGGGCCGGGATGATGTCTGCGATCTCGGGGTCGGAGCGGATCGCCGTGCACACCTGGTCAAGGGTGAGAAGCCCGTCCCCCCAGTCAGCCATGTGCCCGTGGTAGCGCGCGAATGGCCGCCAGGTGCACTCATGGACCTGCGGCAAGGAGTAGGCGTCACCGTTGACGCTCGGCCAGACTGGCTCGCCGAGGACTTGCCCGGGCTGTTCGCCTTGCGTCTGCGCCAGGGGCTCGATCACCTCCATGCCGCGGGGGCTGATGCGGAGCCATACGTCACCGGTGCCGGCGACGTCGTCGGGCATCCAGGGCTGATCGGTGACCGCGTAGATGACCCATTCCCGGGTGTCCGGCAGGGCTTTGATGAAGCGCACGGCCATGCCGCCGCGAACGTTGGCCTTGGGCCAGATGGGTTGCCTCATGAGGTCCGTGACCCCGTGGATCATCATGGCGTCATCGAGCGGCATGTACGGCTGATCCGACAACAGCATGCCGGAGGAACAGAGGAACGCCGTGAATGTGTCGCCGTCTTCGACCTTCATGTCCTCGGGCAACTGGACGAGACCGACAAGTGCTGAAGCACCGTGGCTGAAGTTGCGAACGAAGAGATGTCCGAACTTGATCGTATTGCACAACCGACTTTGCTGACTGTCCATGGTGGATCCATCCGTGTGTGTGGCTACACGGTCAGTGTTCCACCACCACCAGGTGAACCCTATGCGTGCGAAGAACGCCCAGACTCACCCTGTCGTCTTGTCACGACCACCTGCTGGCCAGATGGTTGTGTGTAGACGTCCACGTACCTGACTCCGTTCCATATCTGAAGATCCGATTCCTGGGCAACTTCGCATGAACGTCTAGCTTGCTTCAAAGCATCAACATGGTCGGTTGCCCCGATCCAGACCCAGTCATATCTTCCTCGGCAGCGATAGCTGATGAGTCCGTGGGCGGCACACGGTCTCTCTATCTCTTCATGCGTGGTACCTGTCATGGCAGGTATTCCGGAAAAAATCTTCGCTTTAGGATGCTGCTCAATTCTGATCCCCTCGCTTCAGTAGCGTGCACTCAGTAGACCAGGAATCATTGCGTCATCTAAGACGAACACTAAACCCATGTCGAAATCTAACGTCGGATACCCTCAGGCTCCCGTTGCAGCCAAGACAAACACGCGCTGGAACGGAATCAGCCCGCCGTTACGGATCTCTTCGCGGGTCGAGTGGACGACCAGCCGCGGCTGCCCTTCCGCATCGTCGCCGATTTCGATCAGCTCTCCGACCACGCTTGCTGAGGGTGCCACGCGGCGGCCCTGTTCACCCTCCCCCGCCGCAGCCGGACGATAGAGGGGATCGGCGCCGATAAACAGGGGATCGGCGCCGACAAACATCGCTGCGGGGGCGTCTGGCCACTCCTTGCGGATCTGGTCGAACTCACCTTCGTTCCAGAGACGAAGGAGGTCCAGGTCGCGATGTTCGAGCGCGAAGGCAATCGCTGCAACAGCTGCGTTGTCGTATGTGGACGGCGTGGTGTTGGTGTTCATTTGGAGGGGGTACCTGTTGTGTGGCGTTGGTGGCAGGAAATCAGGTGGGTGTCGGCGAGCGGTCGGCCCTGGTTGTCTTTGCCCCCATCGCTGCGCTTCATCCAGTTCGTGCGCATGTACCGCTTCCCGCAGTATGGGCATGGGCCAACAACCCTTTCGCCGGCGTTCCTGCTCATCCCTCGCTCTCCTGGCTCTTGGGAGCATTGCGGCGCGCCCACCAGTCGCGTGACGGGGTGGCGGCGTTGTCGGCCTCAATGGCGACCATCAGCGCGATCAGAGCTTCGTGCGTGCGTGGCGACTTCCCTCCGCCGGATCCTGTGGTGCAGAACTCAACGCCTCCCAGCGGGTTGGTGGTCGATATGTAGGCGTCACCGTCCCCATCCAGTCCAACGCTCAGTGCGTCGTGCTGCGCCATGTCGCCGATACGAGCGACCTCCCGCTGCGTCGGTCGAGGGGTGTCCGCGCGTTCGAGTTGTGCAGCGATGGCGCCGCGTAGCTTGCGGAACGCCTGCTCGATCAGCTCGGCTTCACCGTGATCATGCGCCTCGGCGGCGGCGAGGACGTCGCGTTCGCATTGGTTGATGGCCTCTCGTAAGCCGGCAGAGTGTTCGTTCATGACTTTTCATTGTCGCCAGTGCATTGGGTACTGATGACCACCTCGTATGCGGGAATGAACTTCGGGTGGTGCCATTGACTACGAGCCGCGTTGGCGTTGAAGGCCTCGAACTGGAATGAGGCCCCTGGAACCAGGTCATCGGCCTGCATCCGCTTGGCTGCGTTGAATGCCCGCTTTCCCCTGCCGACCCAGAAGCCCTTCTTTGCAATGGCTTCGAGCGCGGATTGCTCGGTCTTGGTACGACCAGGCTTCCCCGTGCAGGCGGCAATCGCGTTCATGCCGCCGCCGCCTCGCGCTGGATGACCACCCCATCGGTGAGGTCCTGCCACTCGGAGCGCAGGATCGTCTTGCGTCGCGCCGGAACCCGCGCAGCAGGGTCGCGGATCTCGGACGGGCGCCGGATATTCATGGACGGCTCTGCGCGGTAGCGGCACAGGATCACGCGGTCCTTGGGATAGTCGAGGTTGGTGCACCACCAGACGGCTGCGCCACGAAAGGTCTGCAGGCCGGTCTCGGACTCGGTCTCGGACTCGGTCTCGGGCAGGAGGATGGCCAGCCCGGGCACGAGCCGCTGCTTCTGCAGGGGGGCCTCGAGGCACCCGCCGCGCCAGGCCTCGGGGGCGATGAACGGCTTGTAGCCTGAGTGCTTCTCCCACATGCGGGCATACGTGCCACCAATGACGGCGGCTTCGTGATACCAGCGCGAGTCGAGCGGCCGGAACACCCCCACGCACGTCTCGATCCCAAGCCTGGCCGCCTCGATCCGGGGGCCGTCATTGACGTCGAACTTTGCCTTGCAACGAATGGCGCCGGTGAGCACGTCGTCGAGCGCCTGGATGCGATTGCGGTCGCCTGCGCCTTCAGGGAAGGCCGCGTCGGCGGCGATCAGCAGTGCGAGTGCAGGGGAGAGTTGGGCTTGCTGCAGGGTGGTGGTCTTCATGTTCGGCTCCGTTGAATGGCTTGTCGCTGCATTGACAGTAGAAGCCACGTCCGATCGCGACCCCAGACCTGCGGGGAACGCCAGCATTCCGGACAGAATTGATGCCACCTGGCGTCTACACGCGATGCGCGTTCAGTGAACACCCGGCGAAGGGCTCGCTTTGGTGTAGATCGTCTGCGAGCCCCCTGTTTGCTTTTTTTTCAGGTGTTCCAGCAATTCTTGATTCCACAGAAGAATCTCATCACGGAATTCTTCATAGTCATGCACCGGCATCAGGTAGGTGAAGCTTGATCCATTGGCAAGCGAGTACTCCTTCCAGTCGTCACTACCATTCGCATCGCTGGTCTCTTTGTGTGCAGTGATGTCAATGACTTCTATGAAGACCGGGAGCTTGTTATGGACGAGCTTTGCACGTGCGACGGCTTCGATAACACATTTAGGTTCCCTACCCCCTTTGCTCGCGAGCATTGGAACAACGATCGCGACACGACTATTGATGGCTTTCTGCTGGTAGAACGGAAGTTTTCCCTCTTGGAGTTCCGCAAGCACCGCGTTGAAGAGCGCCGCGGCGATCTCCTTGTCCTGTCCTACAGGAATTCGCATCAGCACCTCGAACCCCTCCGCCGCGCCGGCAGAGATTATCAGCGTTCCCGGTTCAGTCCTCTTGAGTTCGACGCGTACCCACTCGCATTTGCTTCGCCGTTGGGCCAGGATGCCGGCATAGCCCTCCACAAGGGGCCAGTGGTCGACTTTTTCTTCTTCGCCCTCTGTCGCGTAAGCGCTATCGTTCACGAGTGCTTCCTGTAGTTTCTAGGTCGAGCCACCGGCTATGGGTTCGGTGTCTTCTTGCGACGCAATTGAGCACCCTTCCTCTGGCATGTGAAGAGCCAAAAACAGGCCGCAAAACTGTGCCGCGCCCTCAGCGACAGCAGAGCAATACGGGATCTTCGGCGTCGACGCCGTTGGCGATCGCCATCTCGCGATAGCTGCCGTGGAGGGCGTGGCCACCGTCATGCACGTCATCGCTGATTCGACCGCGCATGCGCGCAAGGCGCACGGCAAGGTTGTGGTCGGCACCGCGGAGCAGGAACCCGGCGCAGGTGCGAGGGCGCTCAGTGCCGGACTGGTGGCAGGCGAAGACGTTCTCGGCCATGTCGTAGGCCGTTGGGGCGGACAGGCGGAACGCTTCGGCCGGGAACACGCCGGCGGCATCGACTCGCCACGGACAATCCGCGCAGGGCCTGTGACAGTGGCCGGCCGATCCACCCTCGACGGTGACGACCTGATGGTTGTCGTCAGCCTGCCTGGTCCTGACGACCCTGGTTTGCTTCGGCATGGGCTCACCCTCCCCGTCAGCGCAGATGCGGGCGGGCGTCATCGTACAGCTGTGCTGCCGCGTCGATGATGTCTTCTTGCGACGGTGCGCCACGCTGGCGATCGGCCTCGATCACGTCGATCGCACACTGGTTGGCGTCGCAGTAGTCGTGCATGTGGCACACCACGGGATTGGCTTCCTCGCGGTTGGCGAGGCGGGCCTTGTCGAAGTTCTCCGTGCCCATTACGCGTTTCAGTTCGGTGATGAATGCGTTGATCAGGTCCATGGCCCCGGTTTCCTTTCAGGTTGCGCTCGTGGTGGAAGTGGGGCTGCCCAGCGCGGCAATGATCCGCTCGATGCTGTGCTGCCCGATCATCTGCAGGGTGGTCTGGTGCAGGCCGAACGGATCCTCATCGATCCCGACGGCTGCGCGGTGCTCGCTGAGGCGGTTGGCCTGACCGATACGCGCAATGAACAGGTCGATGCAGCCCTGCACCCCGTCGCGCTGTGCGGCCTCGATCATGTCGATGGCGTGGTTACCGCTCAGGACCAGGAAGACCCGGCCGCCCAGCACCAGCGCGGTGGTCGGCTCCCCATACTCCCGGATGTGGCGTGCGTAGCTGATGTGGAAGCCGTCGAAGTTGCGCACCAGGTTCGGCATCAACTCATTGGTGCCCGGGCAGCGGACGTTGGTGAATCCGCTGGTCATCATCTGGGCGGTCGTGGAGGTGGTCATGGCGGAGCCTGCTGTTCGTTGGATGGGCGATGTTGCGTCTAACCCATTGAAGCAGCCGCAGCAGCTTCACCCCAGACCGCGGCGTTCGCCGGTCAATCCGTCTGGTCATGCCGCCTCGGGCGTGGTTCCGATGTCGCGTGACTACGTTCGGTTGAGGAGCACGGACAGTGCGTGGGCCTGGTTGACCGGCGTGGACGCAAAGCAGTCGCTCAGCACGCCCTCCTTGGTGTCGGCGAGCCTCGCCAGCTCCTGCATCAGGGATGGATTGCGCCGCGCCCAGGCCTCCCACAGGCCAAGGTAGGCAGCGAACAGGTCAATGGATCGATCAAGGGGCGGCTTACCCTTCCCGAGCCGCCAGTTCCGGCCGCCTGGGTCGTATCCCTTCACGTCGCACTGGTAGTGCTCTTCGATGGTCCGGCCGTCGGCTAGCGTGGCCGAGAATGCGCTGTACCTGGAGTCGCCTTTCGAGCTGCATTCGTAACCACCGCGCCGGCGGCAGCTGTAACGTGGCGACGGAGCCGCTGTTGGGCTGGATGGTGTGCCGAACAGGTCTGGCTGGTCGAGGGTCGACATGGGTCGCGCGAGCACTCAGTGCGTGGAGAGGTGCTTGACGATCGCCCTCACCAGGAGATCTCCGCCCGTCGTCACGAGATGGCTGATCCAAGCCTGCGCGGCGGCGGCGGCGGCGGGTGGCATTGGAGGGCCGTGCGGCGGGATCGTTTCGGGTATGGGCTGGACGCTCCAGTCATCTCCCGATCGCTGGGCTCGAATCAGGAGCCCCGACACGTGGAGTGCTTGTCGGGTGGAGACGTCCAACGTCCAGTCCGCCGGTTCGTGCTTCATCGTGCGCCCCCTGCCTCCTCGATATCCGCACGGTGGGCGGCATAGCCGGATGCCGTACCGCCAGCGCGAACCCACGCGTCGGCGCCGGTGAGCGGTTCTTCGGGAGCAACCGGGGCGCGCTGGCCGCTATACCGACGGAGAAACGCCGGGATGTCGAACATCTTCTGCGTGGCCAGCATCGCCTGCCGGATGTGTGCCGCCTTCCACTCCCACTTGGCAAACGACGGCATGTCGGTCGGGCAGTAGTGCTCGGCTCGACGCACCATGTCGGCCGAGACGGCCGAATAGCCCTGGTCCTGCAGGAACGGCAGCAGCGCCTCGGCCAGTGCGCCGGCCCCGAGGTCATGGTTGCCGTCGACGCGGCGGATCTCCTGGGCCAGTACATCGACATCAGGGAGCTGCTGCACGGGGAGGTTGCTGGACACCACCTCGCGGAACTTGCCCATGATCACTGCCTGCTGCTTCTTGGTCAGCATGCCGCGAATCTCGCGGTGGAATGCTCCCTCGAGCAGGGACAAGGCGTCGTTTCCGGATGATGGGTTGCTCATGGTGCGTCGTCCTCCGAACCAGGCTGGCTCCTGTTGGCATTGGCGACCGCCGGCGGCACCGGGATCGTGATACGACCTACACCACTCGCTTTCTGGGTGCCGAGCATCGAAGCGATGAAGTCGGCGTCGGACAATGCGGGCTTCGGCGCGGTGGCTGTGTCGGTCGAGGTCGTGGCGCTCATGATCGTGTCTCTTGGGGATGACTCAAGCCCAGTGAAACACATGGCCTCATGCGATCGAAGAACCGGGAAGTTCGCCTTGCTTTTTGCCGCCTGGTGTTTTGCTTGATGGTCGTTGTGCGACAAACAATGGCTCGTCGCCGGAAGATCGAGAGGTTCGCTTCAGCTCAGGAAATCCTCTGGCGTGGGCAGCAGCACTCTGGTGATGGATGGGCTTGTTCCAATCGCGATTGCGCGCGGCCTCGGGATTGATGCGCCGAGGTTGACAAGTGCGCCCTGGAGCCAGTTCCGCAGATCTGGGTCCATGCCAGTACTTCAGGCATCAACGGGCGCGACGGCCGCGGCATCGTAGGCCTGCAGGTGTTCGCGGGCGGTGGCCACGTCGCCGGCGATCGCTGCGGCAAGGATCTGCCCGACCGGCACCCCATCGGCATCGGCCCAGTCCTTGGCGTCGTCGCCAACAGCGACGTACAGGCAGCGCCGCAGCGTGTCCACGTCCTGGGAGGGCCGGCACGGGATCGACACGTCGATCGCATCTGCCCCCGGGGTCGGGAAGGTGGCACCGGTGCACCACTTCCATCCGAGGGCGACGCGCTCCCAATGGCCGCCGCCGACGGCGTGCGCCCGCGTGCCGATCGGGTACGCATCCCACCGACCCGCATGGCGGAACTTGTCGGTCCAGCCTGGCTTGGTCAACCACTCGAATGCGGCCGTGCCCTCCACGATTCCGAGGGCGTGATAGGCGATGGCGTGCACCTCGGACGGCACCAGGGTGGCGATGTTGAACTTGTGGCTGTCCAACAGGCGCTGCAGGTCCTCCCGGAGCTCGCCAGCTTGCGCCTGGTTCGGCGGCGGTGGCTCGGCGTCATCTGCCGGCGGCAGTTCGGTGGCGAAGGCGAGGATGTCGGGCTTGGGCGAGCCGTTGAGGATGTGGTCCCACTCGGCGACGTCGTATTCGGCCCGGCCGCGGATCGTGTACTTGTTCGGGGTGATGGTCGTACCGCGACATTCGATGGTGACCCAGTATTCCGGGGGCTTGTTCGACTCGCGCGATTCGGTGACGTAGCAGCGGATGGCGGCGGATGGCTGATGCGCGAGCGCCGCGTCCGCGACCTTGCGCCAGTGCTCCCTGGACGATTCCTCCAGCCCACCCCACTCCGGCAGCGAGACGCTGTCGGGGCGGTACTGGGCCTTGTGCGCGTCGTAGAGCGCGGTGGCCATTGCTTCTCGGGACGTGGTGGTGTCGTCAGTCGACATTGGGTACTCCTTGGGTCTGTGTGATGCGCCTGGCAACTTCAGTGACGCCGGCGAGCTCGGCAGCGCGTCTTGCCTTGGCCCCGTTGAATCCGGGCCGGCTGCCGTGTTCCTTGACCTGCTGATGCCATTCGGCCAGGTAGGCGGTCTCGTAGTAGTGGAGAAGCATCTCGGACACGGGGATCGCCGGGTGCTGGGCGCGAGAGATCCCAGTCGCCCCGGCAGTGATGTGGCTCAGGGCCAGTCGGTAGGCGGCCTGGGCCACGCGAACCTCGCTCTGGGTCAGCTCTCCCAGGTGCAGGCGAAGGGTTTCGGCGTCCGGGACGCTCGGCCCCGGCGGCAAGGCGTTCGACGCTTGATGTCGACTGCGGACCACGATCAGCTCGCGGATTGGGAATGCACGCCTTCCTGGCGTGTCTCTGTGGGTGCCACCTGTGCGGAAAGTGCGGCACGGACATTCCAGGCCGAGCGCATGCACTCACGCACGTTCGGATCGACGCGCAGCCCAGTGGATGCGATCCAGGCATCGAAGGACGCTTCTTCGTCCACTACGGCATCCTGACGCTGGGCCTGCTCTGGTGGATGACTCGGGCATGGCCAACCGAGCGAACCGTCGCCACTGGGGCAGGTGCAATTCGCCGGCGCTGGCGTGGCCACCACCACATGCTCCTCGCTGATCCCCAGCCCGCAGCCCTGCTCCCAGGATTTGACGCAGGTCTCGAGGCCGCAGGGGCAATCATCGGAGCGGTAGCCACGGGCCGTGTCGTATGCGGCGAGGGCCTGCCTGGCTTGTGCGGCATCGGCGTCCCGCGTCAGGACCAGCTCGCCATCCAGGATCGCCCGGAGTGCGTTGGCCACCGCAGGCCCGGTGGCGTCGTCGGCAGCGGCCTTCACCGCTTGAGCGAGATCGGAGCACGCCATGAGCAGCTGCGGCCCGGAGAGCCCGGCGATGTCGCCACGGTAGATCCCGGACGAGAGCGCCGCTTCTCCGATCGCCTGGACCAGGAGGTCGCGCTGACGCTTCACCTCGGCCGGATCCTCCCCTGCCCGCTCCAGCCTGACATCGTGGGGCAGCCTGGCACCACGCGCTTCGTTGACGGCATGAATGGCGAGACCTGCAGCTCGCTCGAACCCGAATCGCTGTACGTCGGTCAGCTGATCCCAGGGGGTGTCCTTCAGCGCGCTGATGGTGTGGATGGCCTGCCCTGCCAAGCGAAGGTCAGACGACAGGCGCCCCTCGGTAGAGCGTGCACGCTGCTTCCAGTACCGGGCGCGGTACTGGGCCTCACCCTCGCCGAAATAGTCCGCCAGCACGCGCTGATAGGCGGCCCGGTTGCTTTCACCACCCAGCTTGATCCCGTGCCACAGCGGCATGGCGCCGGCGAGGAATGATTCGAGCTGCTCCTCGGCGTGATCCTGGCTGTCTGCCTGGCAGAAGAACACCTCTGGCCGTGAGAGCGGATGCGCGCCATCGGCGCGGTACAGCAGCAGGTATGGGGACAGGATCAGGTCGGTAGTGGTCTGTGTCATGGTGTTGGCTCGCGGTCGGTTTCTTCATCCAGTGAAGCACCGTGCCGCGGCCGACCATAGAGCCACGAAATTCGCCCAGCTACACTGCCGGGCTGGTTGATGCGTGATGTCCTGAGACGACGGTGTATCCCAGTGATCGCGGTTTCCGCGGCTACTGGAGCTGATGCGCCTCATTCAGGAGCGCGAGGAACAGCGAGTCAATCTCAGCAGCAGCCTTCTCGGCACGCGGATCGTCTTGAGGCCACCCCATCTCCAAGAACAGCTTTCTCGTATCGACGCGGACCTGTTCGAACAGCTCAACGACCTTCAGGGCGTCATAGCTGAACTGGACAAGGTTGAGGTTGACCTGCTGGAGCACTTTGGCCTCCGTCAGCACGCCAACCCAGAGGTTGAACTCTACTGGTTCGCGATACATGAAGTAGAACCAGCTCGGATACTTCTCCAGAAGGCGAAGCGCGTACGCCCTCACCTCGGGTATCTCGCAAAGCATGCGCGCATCATCGTTGTAGCCATCCACCGAGATCAGGATGCTGCCTGAAAAGAACGCGGCCGCTTCGGGGGAGGACTGCAACTGACCAAACAGGGCGTGCATTGGGTCGAGCTCGCCAGCATCGATCCAGGAACGCTTGATTTCGAACATCCCTTTGGCGCCCGGGTAAGCGATGGCCATGGCGAGCGCTTCTGCGACGGCCTGATCGGGCTGGTCATCTTCTGCCTCGCCCACATCCTCCGACGCAATGGCGACATCGTCCGCCAGGCCGTCGATCGTTTTACCGCCGCGGCGCTCCCAGGCGTCAGCGATCTGCTTGGCAACATCACCGGTTGCCGACGAGACGATGATGCATGACGACAAGTCACCATGTAGATCTGCGACAGCCGCAAAGCCGCGCACATCAAGATCAGAGAGATCGTTGATGCTGGTGAGCGTCCGATAGCGTCCAGCGGCATCCATGTGGACCAGGGCAAACGGAGCCTGGCCCTCAATCCATGCATCCAGTTCCGGCTGTAGCGAGGGGACATCCTTGGCGACTTTACCGGCGAGCGAGAACCCATCCATCGAGCGATCAATGACCATGATCGCGGCGCTGCAGGCGGAGAACGCCGCTTCGCGGATGGAATTGCGGTGAACTTGCGCGTCAATGATGCCGGCGACGCTTTCAAGGATCCCCTCTGCTTCCGTGGAGTGCATCCGGCCTTCAATTTCCTGGCTGAAGGCGTCATACGTAGCTTGGTCCAACTCCCGCCACTTCCCCTTCTCAACCATGAGGTGCGTTACTGGCGCGCCGGCCGGGGCAACGATGATGTGCAGGCTGCCGTTCTCCTGCTCCCAACCTGTCACGAACTGATCCATGGCGTGCTCTCCGTATTGCGTCAGCAGCCTTATGGTCTGTTCGGTCAGTCGTGCGAAGACATCCTGGTCATGGATCTGGACACGACCGAACACCACTTTGCGCCCGGTGGGTGTATTCACTAGGTCGGCTGTGGATTCGGTCTTGGATCGGCGGTCGTTGGTGGTCATGGCGCGGGCGACGGGAGAGAGATTGCGGCTAGTAGAGCACCGAGTAGGACGATTGTGAAAGTGGGGATGTTTCGCCTATTGCCCTATGCCGCCAGATGAGGATCAGTCCCGGGCATCGACGATGCCGACCACCGCTACATCCATCAGCTCTGTGATGCCAGCTGCATGCATGCGGAAAGAATCGATATCGCCAGCCCTGGCCGCGATGACCAGGGGGTGATTGTCGCCGTAGTTGTACGACAGGTAGTCGAGCTTCGAGGCCATCCGTTCGGACGCTGTCATGTCTCCCCAGAGCAGCGACTGCACCATGGCGATCAGTTGGCCTTGTAGGCCTGCAGGAACTTGAGGATGGTGGGATCCACATCGGGCCTGGGGAAGTGCATCAACCAGCGATCGCCCTTGATCACCTGGACGCGGCAGACCTCGCTGAGCACGTGGTCGAGGAGGACGTGGTAGTAGCCGCCCGGTTGCTCGAACTTGTTGCCCGTGCCGAGCATCCCGTCGAGCACGGAAGGACCCATCTCGATCAGGAAGCGGTTCAGCGCGCTACCTTCCAGCTGCAGCACACCACCCACCAGGTCATTGACCGTGCAGATGGCCGCGGACTGCCAGGACATCGTGGCGGGCTCATGCAAGTTATGGATACCCACAACCAGGCGCGCCGCTTCCGCCCGCGGGTGGTCCTTGACGTCGTAGTGACCCTTGGCCAGCAGGAAAAGGTCTTGCTGCCGGGTATTGGCAGGACGATGGATGTACTCGGGCCTGAACCCAGATGCGGGGGCTTCGGCGTGCGTCTGCGTTTCCATGCGGCGTATCTCCAATGTCGATATGCGACGGTGAATGACAGTCAGGTCAGCGGTTCTTCTCTGAACCAGGCGACCAGCCCAACCACCATGAATAGCGCGCCGGCGCCGTCCATCAGGTAGGCGAATGTTCGAGGTGCGGCCGTCTCGGGCAGGATGAACCCTGCGACTCCGAATAATGCGGCTGCGGCCAACATGCAGTGGGTGCTGAAGCGAATCATCAGCCTTCTTCATCCCGCTTGGACTTGGCGTTCGGCTTCCCGTCGATCGAGACCAGGTCGCTCTCCCAGGTCGGCATACGCACCTCCTCAAGCCCGAGGAACAACACCAGCTCCTTGGAGACTGGATCGAACCCGTAATCGGACTCGATCACGCACGGCTCCAGGCTGGTGTGTGCACCCTTCAGGGTTGCCTTGCACGCCGCCGGATTGAGGTTGAAGATCAGCGTCCCATGACTGGGGTTCTGCATGCTGTACCAGTCGCGCAACATGGGCACACCCACGACCGCGACGGCGAAGACGGCCGAACAGGCGGCAAGCACCGAGATCAGGGACGCGTTGGATTTCTTCGGTGTGGTCTTGGGTGCCATGTGACTTCCTTGTGCGGTAGAGAGAAGACCGTCGCCAGCGATCAGATATCAGCGGAGGCTGTCATCACCGCTTCGCCACGGGCGCGAGGCAACCACACGGTGTCGTGCAGGCCGATCAGGCTGAGCGTGACCTGGGAGTAGAACTCCTTGCCGCCCTTGCGACCGCGCTCGAACGGCAGCACGGTGATCGTGGCGTCACCATCGCGCCAGACATAGGCGTTGGCCGTGACGCGACGGTCGAGCTGCTGGACGTAGCGGTTCTGGGCGGTGGTCGTATTGGCCGCACCGAACTTGGTGGTCAGGCCTTGGGCCGCGGACTCGGCCTGGTTGCGGTCGAGGTCGTTGGCGACGATCGAGATCAAGCGGCCGTCGAGGAACTTGAGCACGACTCTGGCGGTCCCGCCCGCGAACTGGGCGTTGACGTCCTCGCACAGCTCCACGCCGGGTGCCATGTTCTGGCACGTCGCCGCGGGGAACAGTTCCTTCGCCTGGGCCGCAGGCATGTTCAGGCTGACACCCTTGAGCTCCCACTGTGCGCTGGGGGTGCTTGCGTGGGCATCGCCGGTGAACAGCGCCAGCCCGGCCGCAGGCAGCAGCGTCAGGATGGCCAGCATCGTCGCGGTGAGCAGGTCGGTGGCGGTGGTCTTGTTCATGGGGTGCCTCAATGTGGTGTCTTTGATCTGATCGTACGCTTGCGACGCCCGTCATGCGACACGGACGACATTTGCCGAGCAGGGATGCCCTCGCCTCGCACGAGAGACCCATCCTTTCTCGGTTGGGTGGCCAGCAAAGGGGTCGGACGCAGTTCTTCGCGTCGAACCCTGGCAAGCATGGCGGCCAGGAAAGCCGCTCCGAGCGGAATGACCACCAGTAGCGTGACCCAGTACCCAAACGACTGCGCCTGGCCGGCGGGCATGATGTAGCCCATCGCGACCCCGAGCAGGTAGGCGTATGGGCGGTGATACTCGTACATGCGCTCGTTGGCAGGAGGCAGGTTGGTGCGAGCCGTCAGTCGATATGCGACCGGGTACCACAGGTATGCGGTAGCGATCTGCGTGAGGGCGACCACGGCCAGTGTATTCACTGCACATTGCCCTTGCGGTCACGGGGCACGTTGACATAGCCGTTGGTACGAACCTCGGCCTCGAAGATGCGGTTCTCAGGCAGGAACTGGCCCCACGCCTTCGCTGTCGGCACCGTGACGCCGAACGCGTCAGCCAGGTTGTCCCAGCTCTTGAAGTACGCCAGCAGATGTTCGAGTTCGATCCGGTTGTTGCGGTTCACTCCGCGTCGGTACCGAGCATGCCCGGTCGCAGGATCCTCACCGACAAGCACCAGCCTGGCGCGCTCATGCTGGAGCAACCTCTCCACGATCCAGATGCTGTCTTCGTCGAGATCTGCAGGTACGTCGCCGGACGTTGCGAACTGGCGCAGCTGCTTCGCTGTCACGTGGGGACGGTGATCGGTATCGCGCGGAGATTGGGCAATGGATCCAGCGGCATCTTTCCGTTCCAGATACTCGATGGCCTTGCGGGCGTCCTGAGTGCTTGGCGGGTTTGCGCGAATGTCCTCTTGCGATCGCCCCAGGGCTGCGGCCGTTGCCTCGAAAGCAGAGGCGTAACCCGTCTTCTTGGCCAGCACCATGATGTACTTGCCTTGACGCTCGGTGCCGGCAACGAAGTCGCTGTTCGGGTCCGCTTGCGATCCTGGGGTGGGTGTGTCGCTCATGAGGCGCGTTCCTGCTGGTGCTGGAGCACGAGGTCGCCGCGGGCGATCATGCTCATGGCGCGGGATTTCCTGCGGATCTTGCCGGTAGGCGTAAGACCGCGAGTGGCGATCATCAGTTGGCGCTTGGCTTCCTTGCGCGAATTCCTCTGCTCGAGCTTGGCCTGCTTCCGTTGCTCAGCGAGAACCTTCTGCTGCTCGGCCTTCTCCGCCCGCTTCTTCTCGGCGAGCCGTATGCGCCAGGCGCGGACGGTCGGCTTGCGGTACCTCAGGGGTGCCAGCAGTTCGTCGCGATCCTTCCATGCTGGTGTCGGGCCGTAAGCGAGCTTGCCAGCGCACACGTGGTGCCGGCGCATGTAGCCTGCGTTGATCAGCAGCCGCAAGGCGTGGTCGAGGTACGCACGGTCATCGACCCTTGTTTCACCGCCACGCAGGGAGGCGATCTTCGCCAGATACCCCTGGTAGTCCGTCAAACCCCCGTGCCTGGTGCAGCTCTCCACTGCAGCGATCGCGATTTCGAGTGGGTTCTTCTGGGCGACATTCATGACTGGCTTCCGTGCGAGACACATTCAGGGAATCACCTGGTTTGGCCGGATCCAACGGCCGCTTGTGATCCGGCGCCGGTGGTGGGCTGTGCGAGGGGTGATGTCGTTTCTTGACCGTCATCCACAGCGGGGTTGGCTGGGTTGGCCAACTCGGCGGCGTCTGGATGTGGCGTGACGACAGTGGCCGGCTGTGGTGAGGCAGCGGCATCAGACGTGGACTGCGCCAGAGGCGCGAGAACGAGGTGCCGGAACTCAGGGGGCACCGCTACGTCCTGCTCTTGCCACATCGCCAGCAGGTTCTCGGCCTGCTCCGGATCACCACAGCCGCCTGGTTGGTCTGCTTCGGCGTATGGCACCCAGCCTGCGATGTCGGTCTCGATGCGCTTGATGCAAAGTTCGAGCACCTTCATCCGCTGGGCGTCCGCAAGCGAGAACGCCTTGGTGTTCAGCAGCGCCTGGTTGTTGTGCCCAACGACACTGAGCACCTCGACCTCGATGCTGGTGTCCTGCGGCGCCGCCTTGAGCAAGCTGTTGTGCAGAGGGTCGATAGCGATCGAGCAGCACTCGAACGTCATGTTCAGCGTCTGCCCCGGGTCAATCGGTTCGCGCTTGCCAGGGTAGGTGAAGGTTCGTTCAAGCAAAGGGACGCTCTGCTTGGGATCCAGCATGGCAATGCGAATGGTTGGCGAGTAGGCGTCGTAACCGGAGTCGTTGCGGAGAGAGACGATGAAGGTCGCCTTGTCGTACTCCATCGGCACGTTGCTCATTGGCGGTACATAGGCGAAATCGACGATCGGGTACTGATCGATCGTGTTGCGCCCTGCCTCGATCTGCCGATTCCGGTTCTGGGAGAGCAGAGCCAGTTCTTCGCGGTACTGGGCGAGCAGCCTGCTGGCCAGCGCAGCACTGGGGAACGTGGCTTCCTGGCCAATGTCCTCTTCGGGCTTCAGCCTGGCGACGTAGCTGACGAACTCCCCAGCCGTCATGCCATCAACCACTCGCCAATCAGCGAGCCCTACAGGGAGGACGGTGTCCTTACCGGACGAGAAGTAGATGGCGTTGAACTGTCGCCGGGCCTCGTCGAACTTCGGCTGGTCGCGCTTGGACAGGGCGGCCTTGGTGGCGTTGAGGGAAGTGTTGAGGTCCTCATACGACGACGCGCTGAGTCGGGGCGGCACGCCGCAGGCCACCAGCGAGGCGGAAATCGCTGCGGCAATGACCAAGGTAAGGTTGCGGTGGCGCATCCAGGCGTGTCCGGTTCTAGGCCCGGACAGGCTATTTGCGACGGTGGTGCCAAAACTTCCGTAATTGGCGAATTATTGGCGGGAATTAATTTCCCTGGTACAGAACGCCCGGGCCGGCCCCGGCTGACCAGTCGTGAGGTGAGGTGGAGGACGGGCGGCGACCCGTTGATGGTGTCGTGGTACGACAGTCGCTGACAGGTCAGTGGATGGTCTGAAAGCGGGGGCAGGTGGCGGCTTTGCTGCACTTCTGGCAGATCCGTGGTGACGAGGCCGCTGATGGCGCAACGATACCCTGCTCGAGCGCAAGCCTTCGCTGTCGCATGGAGACGATGGCTTCATCGCTGAGCAACTCGACGCGGTGATATGCCGGCGGACGACCGTCGATCCGGATGGCTACGTAGCCATGATTGGCGACCGGGTACCGATTGAGCCTCCCAGTGCGCCCATGCCTCAAAGCGAACGCCTGAACCGCAAGTTCGGCTCTGTCGTAGTCGTACACGCGCGAGATCTTCCTGGTCTTGTTCTCGACAGGCACAAGTAGGCCGTCAGGGGTGAGGTAGACTTGATCTGGCTTTGCGACTATCTTCGCCGGGTGTCGCGTACGTACCGTCTCTTCCGACAGTACAAGCACACCGCCCCCAATCTCGGGCGGCATATGTTCCCGCTCTTTTGCACAATACGTGCCCTTCCCTCCCCCGCGTGACGGGGGAAGGATGAAGATCAGCAGGGCCAGAAGAAACAGGCCGACTGCAAGCACCAAGAGCACTGTGTTCATCGTCTCGTCTCCCCTTAGGCCGTTACCGGAACCAGGTAATACGGCGCGTCCTGATCGGTCATAACCAGGGTGAACGCTGGATCGCCGTCGGCAATCTCCGGGTGGGCGCGGAGGATCTCGTCGCGATAGGACGACCAACGTGATTCGGCAGCCGACAGCTCACGGCGAAGCATCGACACCGCCACCTGGCGATGCCCTCCACTCGCGCCATAGGACACGAACACTGCCGACACGCGGATCACCGCCACGGCCGCAGATGTTCCAGCCGTGACCCCCGCAGTCCACGCGCCCACTGGCGACGTGAATACGTCCGCCGGGAGTGCTCGCACGACATCAAGGTCGGCGACAAAGTCGCGAACCCTGACGTTGCGAATCTTGGCGATGGCAGCAGCACCCTTCGCGAACCTGGTCTCGAGGAGGTGGCTGAGAGAATCCAGACCCCCGGGCCCGTCAGCCGCCCTGGTTGCGTCAATGAGCGCGGCCTTGATGGCGTGGAGCTCTGCGTATGCCAGCAGAGCGGCCATGTCCGTGGCCGGGATGACATGGTTCTCCGACGAGCTCACTCGCCGAACCATCAGGGTGTCATCTGGGTGGTTCCTTGCGTCCATATCCTTCTCCTGTCCATGGAGATACCGTGCTTCGAATTACGTCGATAGCCACGCGACTCGCTGCGGTGGCTACGCTCCTACCTTCCATCCACCGTACGACTGCAGGCGACCATCTGTAGTACATCCGCACCACGAAGGCCCCGACTGGGTGTCTCATCATGACGCGGTCCCGGAAGCGACGAAGCTCATCTGTCCTGGGGTCGTGATACCCGTACACGTGCGTGGCAATGAAGCAGTAGTCGGTTCTTCCGTCGCCGCTCGACTTCCTGTTGTGCTCTTTCCTGGCAACCCGATCCACCTCTTTGTGGATCCGGGTGCCCCTTGCGCGTGCCTTGGCCTGCTCAGGGGTAACGGTCTCTCCATGCTTGGCATCAAGAACGATCTTCTGCTCGCAGAAGAACATGCTCGCAATCTCCGTCGCGCTGACGAACCGATCTTCCTCCTGGCGGGCTGGCGTCTTCACTGCACTTTCAGCTCCGCTGCTTCCAGAAGGGCTTCACGAACCATCGCCTTCATTCCCATGCCCTCGGCGAAGGAGCTCTTCTGCTTGTAGTCGTGGATGGCGGCGCCCTTGAACTGGTCGTTCTTCAGGTCCTCGAGAACAGCGATACCGTCGATCAATCCGAACTCCCTGGCCTCGTCTGCCGTCCACACGCGACCGGAGAACAGGAGCTCGTCTGAAATGTTGAGGCGGCCTTCCCTGCTCTGCTTGACCTCCTCCAAGAACGTCCGCCCCATGGTGACCACCATGTCCTGATACGCCTGGTCGTCCTCAGGTGTTGATCCAGACAGCATGCTCGGGCCTCCCTTCAGCGGAGCGGATCGAAACGCCCTCTCCCAGATGCCGTGCTTGTTGGCCAGCTCGGACAGGTCGTTGTACCTGATGATTGCGCCGATGCTGCCGACAATGGAGTAGCGACCTGCGTAGATCTCATCTGTGTGCATGGCGATCATGTAGGCGGCGCTAGCCCCTGCCCCGTTGATCAGCGCGTAAACCTTCTTCGGGCTGTTGCCGTCCTCTGTCGACCGGCACGCCTTGAGGGAGGCGATCATGCGTTCGGCTTCTGACGGAGACCCGCCGCCGGAGTTGATGTCGAGCAGGACCGCCGTTACATGCTTGGCCTTACAGGCGCGTTCGATCAGCGGCACGATGCGTTCGGCAGAGGCCTTCGCCCCTGGTGCGATCGTGCCCGCAATCTCGACACGGGCAACAGCCTTCGTGATCGGGTCGGTCTGGAAGCCGAGCATCTTGGCGGAGAAAACGAGGTACAGCAGCAGGCTTCCAAGGACCACCGTCCCCATGAAGGTCCACTTGATGGTGCGCCAGTTGTTCTCCTTGCGCTTACCCGCGGCGAAGGTCTCTGTCAGCCCACGGAGTGACAGAAGCGTCTGGCTCAGTTCGTCGCGCCAGGCTCCATCATCAGGCTGATTGCCCGGTGCCGTTTCACTTGGTGGGTGGTTCTGTTCGGTCGTCATTTGGCGTTCCTTTTGGCCCCTGGGAGGTAATGAATCGTTGCCTGCTTACCGCTGTTCTGTGCGGACTTCTTTCTGCGCGTGTTGAGCCAATGCCAGGGGCGAATCACTGCCGCCTGGAATGGCACGTCGTCGTTGAGGTGTGAATGCACCCTCGCCCAGAGATCGGTGTCTTCGCGCGACATCGTGGGCGTGTGCTTGTGCATGAGAAGAACTGCGCCGCGTTCCATGTGTGCCTGTCCTTTGGCGTCCTGCCTGTTGACTACACGCTAGCGTGGTCATTGTGCGAATCGAAATCCGTTTGTGATCTAGGGATCGGCTTGTTGAGGTTCTCTTCCTTGACGCTGGCAAGCACGTGTTCCACCCCGGTGGGGAGACGCATGATTGCGTTCCTCACGTCCTTCTTCAGCCTCATGAGCTGCTGCCAGCGTTCACGGATCTCCCTGGCCCTGGTCTCGAACTCGTCCACCAGCTCCTCGGCGTAGCCGGCCTTCTGTTTGAGTCGAGGGATGTTGTAGATGCCGCTGCTTGTCTTGCGGATGTGAACGTACTTTCGGCGTCGCTCCGTACCTCCACGCGTAGGCGTGAAATGTAGTTCTTGCCAGATCAGCTGCAGGCTTCCGCTGTGGTGGCGAGCCGACATCAGCAGAGGGGAGTAGACCGCCTTGCCCTTGTTGTCAGGGTCGAGCTTCTTGTCCTCATGCAATCGCTTCTTGCGGTCGATGAACTCCGCGATCAGCTCATTTGCCTTGCCGACGATGCGCGTTTCCTCCACTTCGATAGCCGGCATGATCTTGTTCTCCATGACGTCGAACATGTTGGCCACGACATCTGGGTAATAGCATCCGTGTTGGTTCTGCATCCAAAGACCCTTCCTGCCTAATTACTATCTCTAAGTAGTTGCCGGGCCGCTCCGGAGAGAGGGTTTTGCTGCCCCGCCTGAGCTGATTCGCGAGTTGCTCTATGGCGCGGCCACCGTTTTCAGCTTCATCTCTCCGTAGCCGACCCCCTATTTCTCTATAGAAGCCAGGCACGCAGGAAAGGGTCGTCTGTAGCTACGTGCTGGCTCAATGGCCACCGAAAGGCGTTTTTTTTTTGCCGCCATCACGGTCCTTAGGAGCGCGTGGTGGAGATTTTTCAATGCCTATCGAATTGTTTTGCCTCGGCTTTTGGGAGGCGCGGCATTTTTTTGGTCGAGATTTCTGGTCATTGAGGCGGTTGCGTCGCGAGTCGAGGATGAATCTCGACCATCTGTCCTGCTTGGCGATGGATCGCAGCGAGCAAGTCATTGACCGAAAACACAAACACGGAAGGAGCAGGTGTATGGGAATCTCAACCAATTTTGCAGCGGGCGTCGATATCGGATACGGCGGGCTCAAGATCGTCGGTGGAACGCCGGGTTCTGGAGCTGTGCGGGAGACTGTCCTGCCAGCAGGCGCAGGGCCTTTGAGCTCGATGCCGAGGCGTTCTGACAACTCGGCTGACCTCAAGGGCGGTGAGGTCGTGGTGCTCAATGGCGTGGAGTGGGCGGGTGGCGTTGATCAGCTGCACATCCAGAATCGTTCGCGTATGACGCACGACGACTACCCGCGGACGTCCGAGTACGAGGCGCTGTACCTGGCGTCCTTGGCAAGGCTGAAGGAACGCAGGATCGAAGCGCTGGTGACGGGGTTGCCGGTCAGCCAGTTCTACGCGGCGTCAGGCGCCGGCCTGATCGAGTACATGCGTAAGAAGATGCTCGGGAAGAAGCTGATCAACGCTGACGCCATTGTCGAGGTAGGCCATGTGATGGTTGTCCCCCAGCCATTGGGCACGTTCTTCGGCCTGGCGTCGGAGGCTGAATACGCGTCGCTGGCGAAAGAGGACAGCCTCAGAACCTTGGTGGTGGATCCGGGCTTCTTCTCAGTGGACTGGGTGATGATGGCCGGCAAGTCGGTGCTTCACGAACACTCCGGTACGAGCAAGAAAGCGACGTCGATGATCCTGGAGAGGGCGGCGGCGGAGCTGACGGAGGAGCTGGAGCGCGAGGTGAGCCGAGACCAGCTGGATGCGGCCATGCGGCGTGGGCTGACCAGCATCTCGGTTGGGTTCGAGAAGACGGCCGACTTTTCCAACACGCTCCACCGGGTTGCTGCAGGGGTGGTCGACGGCATGGTGGGTGAGCTGAAGACCTCGCTCCGCAATGCGGGTCCGATCGATCTGCTGATCCTGACCGGCGGTGGATCGCAGCTGTACCGGGAAGGGGTAAGTCAGGCGTACGCGGGGATCACCGTGGCGACCCCGTCGGACGTAGTGCTTGGCAATGCGCGTGGGTATTGCGCAATCGCCAAGATGAAGGCGTCCCGTTTGGCCCAGGGTAGCGGCGCCAGCAACGCTGCTTGAGGAGAGGGGTATGACTCGTCAGCGCACAGGAAGGGCGCAGGACGCCCGGCGCCCTCGCCCTCGAACGACCCTCGAGTGGTATGACCACCGTGACCGGGACATCTTGTCCGACCTCAATCGATTCCGTGGGCGGGCCATCGGCCGGCGACTGAAGGAATTGATGATCATGGGGGTTGAAGCTGAACGGCTCGGGATGCGTGCCACGGAAGAAGGTGGCGTATGGGTTGCCCGGCTGAGCGGAGGCGCCTGGGCCGCCGGCGGCGGCGCGCCTCCGGGGCTGCAAACCGAAGTGGCAGACGCCACGGCTGGGGCGCCCGCCGAGTTGGCGGGTGGGGCGCCAGTCCTGGATGCTGCCCACCAGAAGGGTCTGGACAACCTGTTCGAAGCCTTGGACATGGGCTAAGTCGAAGGTGCGTCAGGCAACTGGTCCCCGGCAGCCACTACAGATGGTGTCGTGGGTTCGTGTTAACCCCAACCTACAACCCACATCAACGGATAGCGTCGGCTTACCCCTTCGCCGCTTCTCTACCCTCTCCCATCCTCTTTACCCCCTCATCGCCAATTTAGCTCGCTTTTTTACGTTTTTGAGTTGCGCGAGATTGGTGGCGGGCGTAGAGTCCAACGCATTCACGGAGGCATGCGTTCAAATGACCATCTTCAAGGCAGATAGCTCGACGTTCGTCCGATGGGGCGCGGCGATCGAGCGAGAGATGGATCTCACCCAGGCCTTGGCTGCGGACCCGCATCGGAAGCGGACCTTCCGCCTGATCGGGTCCGGCGAGTTCATGGAAATGACGGGAGCCACTGGTTCGCAGTGGAAGAGCTGGATCAAGAAGCTGAGGGAGGAGGAAAGGCTCCCGCCCTTTTCGGCCGCCCAGCACGTGAAGATCACGCTCGAGCAGATGCACGAGTTCATGGAGCGGCAGAACGTTCGTCCTTCCCGCCCCGATGGCGTCTCCCGCGGAATTCGCGTGGCGATCGCCAATTTCAAAGGCGGGGCCGCGAAATCCACGACTACGTTCCATTTCGGGACGCGCCTTGCGATGCAGGGATACAAGGTCCTGTTGGTCGACTTGGATGGCCAGGCAACCTTGACGCGGATGCTCGCGCTGCAGCCCTACTTGCTGAAGTCGGAGCAGACGTTCGCGGCAGCGATTGGCATGCAGGACGACGGTGATGACGTGGTTTCCGGTGAGCCGTTACCGCTGTCTCCGATGAGGACCTATATATCGGGCCTGGACATTGTGCCCGCTGGCATGGCGGTGACGTCGATCGACATGGAGCTGATGCAGCGCATCAGGGAGGGCTCGTCTGACCAGGTCTACGGACTGTTCGAAGAGGCCCTCGCCGGCGTGGACACGAACTACGACTTCGTTTTGATGGATTTCCAGCCGAGCTTCTCGCTGTCGCAGCTACTGGTGCTCCGGCTTGCGGACTCGATCCTCCTGCCGGTGCCTACCGAAACTCCAGACCTTGCTGGCACCGGCGATTTCATGAAGTTGGCGGGGCGTTGGCTTGGCCAGCTTGAGTCTCTGTTTGGCAGCAAGTCCTTTGACCCCGTCATGGCACTGCATGTTCGCTCCAAGGCGAGGAATGCCCTGGGCGACCAGAAGCTGACCGACAAGGAGCGTTCAGAGATCGAGGAGCAGCTGCAGGTGTCGAATGCAGTCTTCGGCATGGCCGGCCGCGTGTTCGGCAACCACAGGCCGATGCAGCTGGTTGAGGACCGCCCCGTCGTAGGTGCGTGCCTGGCCAACCTGAAGTCGGTCTATGAGGCGGACCAGTCGGACTATGATCTTCGTGCGATCAAGGTTGCGCGACAGCAGTACGACGTGCTGCTTGCACGCGTGATGGAAGCGGTGCAGCTGCGTTGGCAGGAAGTGCTAGCCAATGGGGGGCGGTATGCCTAAGCCCTCAAAGCGAGACCTTGAAAGGCAGCGGCGCCGAATGGAGCTTGGGCAAGCGCCCGAGCAAGACAACGGCGAGAACAACCAGCTGATTGGCTCCGGGGTCGACGAATCTCCGTCAGGCGATGGCATCGCCACGTCTCCTGCTCCGGCCCCCTCCCCTCCCCTGTCGGTCGCGAATGAAAGCGAGGTGGGCGAAGGGGACGTAAGGCACCGGGGTGCAGGGGTCAGCAAAATTCTTGCGAATCTGGGCGACGGTCTGGCTGGGCAGCTGAGGCGAGCCGAAGAACAGCGTGACGAAGCCCAGTTGGCGCTGGAAGAAGCGAACCGTGCGAATGAAGAACTCAGGATTCGCCTGGAAGCACAGGCTCTCGGCGAGCAGGACATTCCGCGTCTGGATCCGAGCCTCATCCGAGCAACCAGGTTCGACAACCGAGTCGACATGTCATTTACGGAGGACGACCCTGAATTCAGGGCGCTGAAGGCTGACATCGCCGCAAAGGGTGAGAACGTGATAGCGGGGCTCGTGCGTCCGTTGGACCCACCTGATGGGAAACATCTTTACGAGGTGGTCTACGGTAGCCGACGACTCGCTTGCGTATCGCAATTGGGCTTCAAGTTCAAAACCTACATCAAGTCGGTTTCTGATGAGGAGGCGATGCTCCTCCAGCACGTCGAGAACGCCTTCCGCAAGAAGCTGTCGACGATCGAGACTGCGCGCAAGATTAGAAGCTTCCTTGAGTACAAGCGGACAGGCAGCGGCAGAGCTGCAGATGGGTCACTGAATCTTCTGGTCGCAAGGCTGAAGATGGAAAAGACCCATATCGCGAAGCTGAGCCTGATCGGTTCGATCCCGGACGAGATCATCGGCGTGATCCCTGACGTCCGGCAGATCCCTTACCGACCCGCGCTGCAGCTCGCGAAGCTTTGCCGTGACTCTCTCTTCGAGGTCGAAGGTCGAGTTGATGGAATCGACCCCTCGTGGTCTTCGAAGAAGGTGGTCAACCACCTGATCGGAAACTCTGGTGCAGGCGCGAAAGTACCACCCGCCGGCAACTACAGGCTGGTCATGCCGACTGACGAGGAAACGAGGAGGTCCTTGACGAACGAGTTCAAGGCGATCGAGGAGAAGTACGGCATTCGTCTTAATCTGACCCCGGAGCCCGGTGGTGCTACGGAAAAATAGCCCTCCTGCCCTGCCCTGCCCTGGGCATCGGTCGACAGACACCCGTGAAGCAATTCACGGGTGTCTTGGTGTCTGCGCTCCGAAAATCGTGTTTTGCGAGGAGGGGGCTGTAACTGAGGTCACTCATGGCGGTTTTCGATTGGGGGCCGGCATCGCGTTTCATGGGCGTTGGGACAGTCCCAATGGCGCGAGCCTGGCCATAGCCATTGGGACTGTCCCAATGGCTTCACCGACGTTGGCCCGGCTCCAGGTCGCTTACGAGCCACATGAGGGCGCCGCGAATCTCTTTTCAGTTACACCCCGTTACCGCGTTCTTTGCGTTTCTCTGCAGTCGTCACTTGCAGGCAGATATGCGATTTCACTCCAGATGCACGACCAGTGGTCCAGTCCCACCTGGCTTCAGTGCCCTGCCCCGGGCTGCCGTTGGGACAGTCCCAACGCCGGGGAGGCGTCGGCCACCGCGTGGAGCCTCCAGGTAGGATCCGAGCCATTGGGACAGTCCCAATGGCTGGTCAGTCCCACCTGGCTTCAGTGCCCTGCCCCGGGCTGCCGTTGGGACAGTCCCAACGGCGGGGAGGCGTCGGCCACCTCACAGGGTGACAAGGCGCGGGCGGAACCATTGGGACAGTCCCAATGGCTGGTCGGCGCTTCACTGCACCAGGCCCCTGCCCCGCATTGCCGTTGGGACAGTCCCAACGCTACGGAGACATCGACCGCCGCGCAGAGTAACAAGGCGGGGGCCGAGCCATTGGGACAGTCCCAATGGCAAGCGGCGGCCAAAGACATGCGGATGATGCGGCATCGCTCCGATGCGTCTTGTGCCTTGCCGTCACCGCTAACCGTTGGGACTGTCCCAACGGTGGCTGGCGTGTTCGAGCAGCACGGCCGCATGAAGGATTTGGCTGAACGCGAGAGGTCGCGCCTGATCGATAGCGATAGGGCTTCGACTACTCATCTGCCATTGGGACAGTCCCAATGGCTCGCCGGCATTTCAATGATCCACGGTATCAAGGCGTTTAACCGAAGGGCAGTTGGCGCTGCCTTTCGTGTAGCCGCTTTGCATGTACCACGCACCGCTTCCTGCTGGGGGCGGCCATACCACCAAAGAGGAAATCAGATGAAGCCTGATCCGCAATAAAAAAGCCCCGGGCGTTGGCGCGCCCGAGGCTATGGATCTGACCTGTGGAGGTCGGTGTAACTACAGCTTTAATACCCAAAAGCGAAGTTACGCCCTCCTTTTTCCGCAGTCAAGGGCTTTGTCTCCAAAAAAGGAGATGAAGAGTGACTTCGTACGCTTTTGAACATGAAACAGCTGTTTCGGCCGCTGCGACCTACCTCAACGAGAACATTGAGAGGTCAAAGCTTGGCATCAACCACAATGAACTCCTGGTCCTTGCGGCCCTGGTGGAAGTGGCGGCTCTGATCCCTGGAGAGCCTTGTGCCGCATTGTCGCGATACGAGATCGCAGACCGCGTGGGGACCCTGTCCTGGACGCAGGTTCAGAGAGCGCTGGGCAGCCTCACCGACAAAGGCCTGATTGCTCGCCGGCAGAAGGCGAAGGTCTCTGGCGAAGTGGCAGTTACGGTTGTTTCAGAGGCGGCTTTCCGGTGCTTCGGCATGGCCGGTGGCGCGAGGATTGGAGCTGAGGGGCTGCCCGCTGACTTCGCCGACCTGATCGTTGGAGAAAGCGAGGAGGTGATCAATGCCATTGAATCGGCATACCGAAACGCAGAACCGCTGGCCAACTCGATTTGCTCTATGTTTAGGGGAGGGCATAGGCGGTTGACGCAAATTGAGTTCCTGCTCACAACTCAAATTGATGTGGTTAGGCAGGCCGCGGAAGCGGCAGCGTCGGAGATCTCGGCTGAGGTGGAGGCGGAAGAGAGGGGCATCTATCAGCTCCGTCTGACAAACGGAGAGATGCTGGAGTTCGATCAACCAACCCTTCGCGCGAAGACCCAGAACGCGGAAACAGCAATTCGAGGAGCGGACATCCGCTTTGCGCGTGACGTGCTGGCTAGGGTGGAGCAGCGATCACCGGGTCTGGTGACTTCCCGGAATGCAGCGAGCTTGGCAGCTGAAATCCTCTTCTCGCGACAGAAGGGCTTCGTGTGGCGCCATGACTACGGTGACGCTTGCAGGGTGCTGGCTGCGGTGATTCTGAAGGGTCGGTGGACAGCACCACTGAAGATGAATTCGTCCTGGTATTCGCTGATCCAGCCGACGGTGCGTATGGCTCAGGGGGCAATCCATTAACAGGGTGTGCGGTTTTGCACCGCTTAACTGCAGTTGCTGTAGATATTTATCTTCTGAAACTACAGTTGAAGCGAGGCGAAAATGCACAGCCTGTGGAAATCAGCCTGAATTCCCAGCGAAAAGGTGACCAACGAAGGCATGAAATTCATCGAGCGAATCGATCTCCACGTGGATGCTGCGCTTCCTGATCGGCAACTTGGTTTCGCAAGGAGGGCTATGCCCAATGGCGGTCATCACGCCTTGAAGCTCTTCGATGTTGGACCAGGGGATAGTGATGCCACCCTTGCCCTTCCTGGTGTCCCAGGTGATGTCGACAGGTGTGCCCAACACCCCGCTGAGAATGGTTTCCTGGGACTCAATGTCTGCGGTCTTTTCGGCCTTGGATCTCTCTTGCGCCATTGCGGCAACGAGCCCACTGACGCGGAGTTTCTCGGTAACGACCCTGGCGGCCCAGTGCTGTTGTTCTGGAGAGGGAAGGGCGACGAATCGCCGAATGTGGGCAAGGGTGAGCTCGCCTCGATCGAACATCTCGACGACGTAGGGAGGCGAGTTGGCCAGGCTCGAGAACACGGACGCGTCTGAAAGGCTGGTAACCCCAGGCATGATCTCGGCAATCTGAGCTAGAGGAAGCTTGGTACGCCTCGCCGCCGCCACGGCATGCATCAGATCTGAGGGTAGCGGTGGGGTCGAATCGTCGAGCCGGCGGAATGCTACGAGGTCAGGTACGGAGACGCCTGCAAGCTGGACGACACGGACGGTTCGCTCTGGGCGTACGCGCAGGTGTTCCTCAAGCATGGATCGGCCAAGGAGGAGCTTGGGCTGGCGATCGGCGGTTACAACCAAAGGCTTGGATGGGTCGTAGGGACGCGGATTCGTACCGTCGCTGGGGAAAACGATGGATTGAGGGCTGATATCTTTTAGGATCAGCGACTTATGGCGTTTTGGGGGACGGGGCTGAGTAGCCATCGTTTATTTCGGTATAAATAAAGCACCACCCAAGCCTACATTGGCTTGAGGCTGAGCGCGATGGCCTAAGCCTGGCTGTGAAGATGTTCCCGGGCTTGCGATCTTCTGAAGGGGGCGAACCATGCATGTCGCGCAACTGACGGGGGAGGGGTTCGGGTTAATCCAGCGTGAAAGCTAGGTGAGGCGGGGGCTTGTCGCTTGTGATCTGTGATGGAGTTGGAATTCAGGCGAGCCTGTGATTAGATCGGGCGACGTTGGGTGTGGACGATGGGGAAAGGGATGTTCGACAGGCAATCGACAACGGGGGACTGGGAAGCCGATCTGATCGGCATCAACCGTATCTACCTGTCACAGCTCCGTTCGGCATTGCGTGAGGAGTTCGTGCCAGCGCTCAGAGCCTTTGGATTGAAGAGCAAGCGCTTTGGCCAGCAGCTCGAAGCGCTAGACCAACCCGAAGTAGATCGGTTGGCAGCAAGCCTGACCGTGAACTTCTTGCACTTTGACGAACAAGCAGCGATCGACATGCTTGTTGAAAGTTCTGTCGCAGGCCCATTCGAACCTGAGGTCAAGCTCAAGGTGAGGGACTCGACAACGAGCACGGCGTCGTGGAGCCAGACTCCGACTGCCGACATTGAGTCGCGCTGGCACCAGGACCAGCTGAATCTGCGGCTGTGTTATCTGCTAACCATGAGAGCTGCTCTGAGGGATGACCTGATCAGAGGAGCGTGCGCGTTTGGTCTTTCGAGTCGGCGATTCGCGTTGGCGCTGCGTGGGATGACAACAGGCGACATCCTGAACCTGGCTAGCGAGCTTCGTGGCGATTTCATTTCTTGCCGGGACAGCTTGCCGATCGAGGTTCTGATGGACCGCCTCCCAGAGGCCTGTGGTGAGATCGAAGTTCGTATGGCAGTGATGGCCCACGCAGCGTCGTCGCTGCGGAACGGGGCAAGCTTCTTTGAGGTGAAATGATGACAAGCTCGACGATGGTGGATCTGAAGCCCGCGAAGCGCGTGGTGTCAAAAGCATTCGACGGTGGCGCGGCGATCAATGCGCTGCTGATGAAGCGCATGCATGCAGATGATTTCCATCGCGAACTTACGATAGCCGAGGGCCTTCTGTCGTACGGACTCGCACAGGTCGACGTACAGAATATTTCGGGACTGCCTCACAAGGTGATCGCGGCCGCCGCACGCAAGACCGAAATCGAAACAACCCGGGCAGGTAGGCGACCTGTGGGGATGGGAAGGGTATTCGCAACGCCTGCGTCGCACCTGAGGCTTTCCGTTTTCCTTGGGCTGATCGACAGGTTCGTGCCTGGGCTGAAGGCCAATACCCAGATTGTCCGCGGCGAGGAGTTGCTTGCTGCGCTGAAGGAAACGTCGAAGATTTGCGGCCCCCTGTCTGATCGTGACGTGGGGGTCAGGTACTACCTGACAGCTATCCACCAACTGGGCTCCGGAGAGCTGTATCTGCACCAGTGCGGGAAGTGCCCAGTTCAGTACGTGAAGACTCGTGACTCCCTGAGGTCGAACGGTTCCGTCATCACCGGTGGCGCTTGCCCCTATTGCCAGTATTTGCGGGGACTCAAGTCGAAACACAGCAGGGCGATGCCTGCGTCGGTGGATCGCTCCTTTCATGAAGACGTGGGCCATGAGCCGGATTTCGACTCGGCGACACTGACGAGCGAGGTTTCGAGGGAAGGGCAGCATGAAGCGTTACGCGAGCTCCTGACCTGAAAATCCGTCGCGAGATCGTAATTCCCTCCGATAACTCCTGAATTACGAGAGTTCCCCTGATGCGAAGGGGTGTTCAATGGTGCAATGTCGACCATTGCGCCCTTCCGATTTGCAATCGGACTCATCACAGCACTGCTGCTGGCCACGCCAGGCAGCAATTCTTTCGCGCAGGACGGTGATTCAGGCCGGTGGGTTGATACCGGCACGAAGTCCACGAAGACGCGAGGTGTAGACCTCAACCGAGGCGGCTACTACAGCGACCGGGAACGGGGCTACTACTGGTACGAAGAAGACCCGGATAGACGACAACCCCCGACCCCGGAGGAGCTGGTTGCTGTGCCGCCGGCTGCATCGACACAGCACGAACCACTTTCGGTTCGTTGGCTGCAGGAAAAGCTCGAAGAGTCGCGCATCGCCGCGATCGACAACCCAACGAGGGAGAACGTCGAGCTCTACGTCTACCTGCAGAAGATCTCAATGGATAAGGCGGAGAAGTTCGCGATCATGAGTCAGCAGGTGGCCATGATCAATCCGGACCTGGACGAGAGCTACGACAACCCGACAACAACCTTTGCGCGTCGGGCGCGAATGAACGCCCAGGGAGGGGAGCAGAAGCGCGTACTGGACGAGCTTGCGCAGCGTGTAGGCGTCTACTACTTCTTCCGCTCGGACTGCGAATACTGCGCAAAGCAGAACATGACGCTGCAAGCACTGGCAAGGGATCACGGCTACAACATCATGCCGATCTCGATCGATCATCGACCTCTTGAAGATGGATCGTTCCCGGACTGGGTACCGGATCGTGGCCAGGCGAAAACGCTGGGCGTTACCGTTACGCCGACGCTATACCTGTTCCACCCGCCAAACGAAGTGGCGTTCCTTGCTGCTGGCCTACAGACAGAAGGCCAGCTGACGAAGCGGATACTTCAGGTCTCCGAAGCGAACGGCTGGCTGTCGAAAGACGAGATGGAGCGAGCGATGCGGGGACTGCCGCGTGACTTCCTCGTCGACGCGGTCAAGGACCTTGGCGAGGTCGACTGGACTGATAGCCAAAGCGCGCTGGAGGCGTTGCGGTACGCGTCACGGCGAGGCGTCGAGAAGGCGCGACTGAATGACGTACTGACTGGATCGAATCCGGAACCCGGGATCCAGGGAACGAAGATCAACCGATAGCCAAGATGGCTAACTTAGCGGAGCAGTATCCGATGAACATCTTGCGTCGATTCGTTTTCAGCATGGCAACCGTGGGTGTTGTCCTGCTTTCTTCAGTGAATGTGGCGTCTGCACAGGGCTTCCAACAGCAGATGCACGACACGTTCGGATCAATGGTGAGCGTAACGGAACCTCAGATTGTCATGGGGTCGACGCGCGGCGTGATCACGGGCGGCAACTTCACCGTGAAGAACAAGGTCATGTCTGCCGACCTGTACTCGCTTCAGATGCCGCGCATTCGCATGGGCTGCGGCGGTTGGGACATCTTTGGTGGTTCCTTCAGTTTCATCAGCTCAGATCAGATCGTAGCGATGCTACGAAGCATTGCTGCCAGCGCGGTGGCGTATGCCTTCAAGCTGGCGCTCTGCACGATCTCGGATGACATCTGCAACCAGATCGAAGCGTTGTGGAAGGACAACATCTTCACAAACCTGATGGGCAAGAATAGCTGCGAGCTTGGGGCGGCGCTTGTCGACATGACGGGCTTCAAGGGATTTAAGACCCAGTCGAATCAGGCTGGCGCAAACAAGGGCGTCGAGGAAGGAAGTAAGGACGACAACGCTGAAGCACAGAACAACATGGGCAGTCAGTCGCCGGGTGCAGAAGCCGCTGCTGACGCTGAAGCCGCCGGCGACGCGGAAGCAAAGAAGGCCATCATCCCGGGCAACCACATCTGGGAGGCAATGAAGCAACACGGCGGTCCGGTGTGGGATGCCTTCGGTGGTGACGAATTCATGGAAGACGTCATGAGCGTGACGGGTACGACGATCGTCTGTGCGCCCTCTGTGAACGACTGCCCGAACAGTGGTGGCGGTGCGACCATCGGTCAGGAGGACGTGGTGGTTGTGACCCGTGCGCCGTTGATGGGCCTCAGTGAGGTGGTGAAGGGTAGGTTGGAGTACTCCCAGGTGAAGCGCTGGAAGTGCAATGACAACGACGACTGTTTGAACCCGAATGAACACACCGATACGAACTTCATCGGTACGGAAGAACTGCTGCGTCGAGCCCTACTTGGCCCGAACGAAGCAATGGGCGAAGGGTTGATCGGGCGCTTTGCTGCGAATGCCCCCAAGCAAGCTGGTGACGATGGCTTGATCACTGCTGGCGGCGCCTTCGTCGCGATGGCCCTGAATCTTGCAAGCCGAAGCGAACGTGACGCACGTGACTTCGTTGAGACATTCATCGAGATCATCGCCGCTGACATCACGTATCGAATCATCAACGAATCACTTGGCAAGGTCTCTTCGGCCGTTTCCTCGTACCAGGGTGGCGGCGCGATTGACGCTCAGGAAATGGTGATGCGTGCGAAGTACAGCCTGACGGAAGAGATCAAGAAGTTCCACAGCAACAACGAAGTGAATACCTCCAAGTGGGCCTACTACCAGGGTGTGGTGCAGGCAAGACCTCCGGTCAGGCTGCCCGCGATAGCGGTTGGTTCCTCGAAGTAACGGCAAGGCTCACAAGGAAGGAAATGACATGCAGTGGGACACTGGCCAGATGTTCGAGATCCTTGCCATTGGCAACGGATACTTCATGTACAGGGTGTTCGTTGCGCTCGCAATGATGTGGTCATCTGGCGTGTTCGCCAGTCTTGGTGGCCTTGGGCTGCTGATTGGCCTGCTCGCCATGGGCGCTCAAACCGTTTCGTCTGGCGGCCAGAAGATGGACATTGGGGCCTTGTTCACTGGCTTCATCATGTGGGCAATTCTCTTTGCTGGCGGTGCGAGCGTTCAGATCACCGAGGTCGGCTTCATGCGACCAGGATCGACGGGAGCGAATAGCTATGTCGTGGACGACGTGCCCTTCGGTGTGGCGGCAACAGGTTGGGTGATTACAACCGTCGGGAAGGAGATCACCGAGATGATGGAACAGGCCTATGGCCTGGTCGGTGAAGAGCAGTCCGTACTGAAGACAGGACATGGTAGATCGCTGGAATGGCTGGCCGCGGTGAGACTGGCGTCGGACATCAACATCGGTAGCAACGACAACCAGTTCTCGGTGATGAGAGCAAACCTCATCAGCTACATGAGGTACTGCTCGGTTCAGGCGGTGGTACGCGACCCGGAACGGGCTGGCACAATGCCGTATACAGGGAACCCGCTTGACCCGAATACTGGATTCGGATTCGAGAGCGAGTGGGTCACCACGGATTGGTACACATACACCTCTCCGACGGCGAAGCCAACGCTATCTCAGGTGACCTGCACGGTCGCCACTGAAAGACTGACGAGCTACTTTGCATCCGGAAGTGGCCAAGCGTTTCGTGACTTCGCAAACACCGTTGCAAGACCAATCGGATACACCGGCGAGACAGATGCCGACCAGCAGGCAGTTGATGCAGCGGCATCACTGAACGTCTCGCTTGATCAAGCACAAAGCTACATGCTTGGGTCGGTGATGTCTGGGCTGTGGAGTGAGGCGATCTCCGGAAGTCCTCTGCTGACTGATCAGCAGATTGCGAACCGAATCATGATCACGCAGGCGGTTGAGCAACGGGCAACCGAAGCAGCTGGTGAAGAATCAATGTTCCGGCGGACCATGTATCCGCTGATGACATTCCTCGAGTCGACCTTCTACATCACCGCACCCTTCATGGCTCTGGCAATCGGGCTTGGCCGGCTCGGTCTGAGCATGGCGATGAAGTTCGCCTTGGTGTCGCTATGGTTGGGCATGTGGCTGCCAACGCTGGCTGTCATCAACATGTTCCAAATCGTGTCCTTCGAATCGGCGTTTGATGCAATCGTCCGAACATACGCAGGGTCGGATGCCCAATATCAGATAGGGAGTGTCGCGGCATCGACACACATCCAGTCGAGCGTCATGGATTGGCTCGCGACTGGATCAATGCTGGCTGCCGCGACACCGATGATCAGTTTGATGTTCCTGATGGGGTCCGCGTACACGGCGACGAGCCTGGCGGGAACTTTCAAGGGCGGTGACGTCATCAATGAGCGAGGGCCGACTCCAGACGTGGCCAGTGCGGCACCAGCGATTCAACGTTCTGGAATCATGACGCACTCGTATGGTGCAGGTTCCACGGGAACAGGAACGGATGTCCCAAGTTTCAAGTTTGGGGGATCTTCCACAATCGAATCCTCGAGGCAGTACCAAGCTGCTGAGCAATCGATCACTGACTTTGCGATGCGAGAAGGTAAGCAGGTTGCATCGGCATTGACCAGCGACATGATGGCTGGTGTACGCGCATCGGATCGAAACGACAGCAGGGCGTCGAAGGAGCAGGGTGAGGCGCTTCAGGCACTGAAGGACTCAAAGGTAACGTTTGGCGCTACGGACCAGGACTCGGCGAGAATGATGCTGGCTTTTGGTGCACACATGGCCGGCAAGGGTTCGATCGGAACCGGAAGCATTGCAAGTTCAATCGAGAGCTTGGCTGGAAAGGCGAACGCTGGTGACGCGAACGCCGGGCGCATGCTGTCGAGCTTGGGCAAGATGGTCAATGTTGGCGTCGAAGGTGGCGTCATCAGCAAGGACGAGACCCAGCAAATTGCGGAAGGAACAACACGACTTGCAAGAGAGATCGGCACTGCCATGAACCAAAGCAGCTCGGTCAGAGCTGCAGTGACAAATGCCAACACATCGGCCGTCGAATCCTTCGGCCAGATCAGTGGTACCGATTCGGCACGACTGACCGGCAGTGATGATTGGTCGAAGAGTCGTCGTGATCTGAGCTCGGCGAGCGAGACATTCTCGAATGGTCAGCGTGCACAGCAGGTAGCTGGAACTGATCAAGGAATGACGCTGGCGCAAGTATCACAAGGTATTACGCACGGCGGAGGGGCTGCGAGTGCAGTCCAGCAGGCGATCGAAACGCATGGTGCTCCTGCGTTTCAAGATGCCAAGAATAACCTCCAAGGAAAAATCAAGGATCTGCCGACTGGGCAAAGCACGCCAGACGGCAGGGATATCACTCAGCGTGATGTGGCTGCTGCCGCAATGGTGCTCAATGGGTCCGCGGTATCTGACAACCTCAATCAAGAGAATATCGGGCAAGGTCAGATGCAACTCATGCAGTTGTTGAAGGAGACAGGCACGCTGAACACCACGTCGGGTAGCAGTGCATTTACTTCTGCTCCGCCTACTCAAGGAAGCTTGGGAGCTCAGGCCGAAGCGAATCGTGGCTCGGCAACTCAAGAGGTTATCGACCAGAACCTGGGTGCAGCCCCAGGCACGGAGGCTCGCGCTAGCGGCGGCTTCTCGTCAATGACAACCAGCGAGGGCAGGGCAGGGGCAATGGCCACTGCTGGTGGGTGGGGGTTGCCTGTAGGCACAGCAATGGCCGGCGGAGCGGAAGGAAGCGCATACCGCGGCGGGGATGGTGCGAGCTACGACGGCAGCAACTTCGCCTCAGACAGTGGTGCGGTGAAGGAGGCTGGCCAAAAGCAGCTTGATGCTGGCTATGAACGTGGACAGCAGATCCTGTCGGAAAGAACAAGGCAAGTTGCAACGGAATCGAACACTGCTGACTACCAGGGAGGCGGAAGCGCGCAGACTGGTTCCAGCAGAATCGATGGCATGCGGAACATGGCTGCGGGAAACACCGTGGACAATGGTGATGTAGCAAGTTCGATTGCAGCCGCTGGTGACGGTCAATACACGGGTGCCCCCCTAAGTTCTGCAGAGGCCACTGTGGTGGGAACGTATCGTGCTGCGGCTGGCAACGGAGCGCCGTTGTCCGAACAGCAGGCAAGCAACTTTGCGGCGGCGTACGAGTCTTTGAGTCCAGGGCAGCAGGCGAGTGTGGACAAGTTGCTGGGCAAATGGGACTCGGATTCTCCCCAGCCTGAGAGCGTACCGGTGAGTTCGCGGTCAGACCTCGGGCGAGCCTTCACCCTTGAGGACGCCCCGGCAAGTTCTTCGGAGGTTGTGCAAGGGCCCGCGAATCAGGCCAGACATATGGACATGTCCTCCGGCCCTGCGGTTACAAGCGACAACTGGACAGACAGCTTCAATCACTTCCGCGGGCAGGCATCCATGCAAATGGATAACAGGGCTGTCAGAGAAGGGGAGTCCGACCGGAAGGAAAGCAGCTGGCAGGCAAACTACAACGCCGTGATGAGCGGCGCCATGCCGGCGAGCAGCGACGCCGCAGGTGAAGGCGAACCTGACGAAAAGTGATGCCATAGGCATGAAAAAAGAGGGCCGCTTAGCGGCCCTCTTTCATGTGTGCTATCGACCAGGGTTCTAGTCCCGGAAGACGCTGTCCATGGTGACCCCTTGGTCAGTATTGATGGCGTAGCCATCCAGGGCGGAGTCCGACTGATACAACCCATCGTTCCCGGCGCTAGAGCGAAGGGAGTTGTCCTGCGTCCCTTGGGATCCGGCCACTCTCCTCCGGGCGTAGAACAGCGCAACGCCGGCGACGCAGATCGCCTGGAAAAGCAGCAGTGAAAGGATGAAGGTGATCGGGTTCATGGTCGGCTCCTTGGGGGCCATCTGGGACCAATGCTACCAGAGCCCGGGGAAGGCTTGAAATTGGACTGTGATCTGCGCTATAACGCGTTCATCTTGAGCTACCGCTCACAGATGACTGGGGTTCCTTCCCCCTTCCAACTCCCTTATGGGCTTGCGTGCCCATTCGGGTCGCAGGCCCTTCCTTTTTTTCAGGAGCCTGCACATGAATCCGATCGGTTTTATCTTCTGCTTGGTCGTCTTCCAGACGATTGTTCTTTTTGGTGCTGTAGCGGCATTCAGAAATGATGCAGAAAAGAAGGAAGACGCAAAACGGCCTGTCCCTGTTGAATCACTGGGTGCCATGCCGGGCGAGTCCTTGCAACAGCTTGCGTCAGTAGAGGTTCCAGTAACCCCTGCCGTAAAGCATGCAGAGCACGATGACGTGGCGCTTCCGCCACTTCGCGAAACGGCACTCACGAATGAAGGTGGTGAGTATCTGCCACTTGAAGATGACCGCTCTGCACAACAGATGGAGAAGCTTGTTTCATTCGCTTCTTCTGATATCGGTATGGACTCAGTCGTGCTTGATCTTGAGCACGTGATCGAGGCCTTCGCCGAAGGTGAACAACTCCCACTACAGCTGGACAGCGCTTCATACGATTTCGAATCCGCTTGATCCAGAACACCCCCCCTAAAGGCCGCCTCGCGGCCTTTTTTTTTGCCCGGATGTTTTGCAACCCCCGCCCGCAAGAAACTGGAATTCAGGCTGAAAACTCGGGAATTACGGAAGTTTCGATGTGCTGCTGGCGAGTAATGTCCCTCAACCAAGGAGAAACCACTCTCCAGGAGAGGCAATGAAACAGCAGCTCGAGTTCCCGCGCTATCTGGATGCGCCTCAACAGATCCTCTTCTGGACAGTCGACCAGATGGTGCCCTTCGCAACGATGGCGCTGATCGGGATGGCAACGAAGACGCTTGCGCTGTGCTTGCTGATCGGCGGCGTGGCTGGGTGGGCTTTCGCCAGGTACCGCGACTCGAAGCCCGACGGCTTTCTACAGCACATTTGCTACTGGTACGGCGTGCTGCCGCTGAGAGGAAGAGCCCTCGTCAACCCGTTCCAGCGCCGGATCTTCCCGCAATGAAACTTCCTGAGTACCTCAAGTCCTGGAAAGGATCCCTGGCTGAAAACAAGTTCAGCCGATACATCATCTTGACGCTGGCGATCAGCAACATCGTTCTGGTAATGCTGGTGACGAACGTGAACGAGACGGTCGTTCTTGTTCCACCGGACGTGTCACGCGAGGCGAAGCTCTCGGAACGGGATGCCTCCGCTGGATACAAGGAAGCCTGGGCAACTCACGTTGCGATGATGCTTGGCAACGTCACCCCGCGCACTGCGCAGTACGTCAGCGAGCACGTCGGGAAGATCATGGGCCCGTCTGTATACCGGGCGATGATGGAAGGCATCACCGAGCAATCAGCCCGAATCTCTTCGGAGCAGTTGACCATCCAGTTCGTCCCGTCAACGGCCTTCTATGTGCCGGAAAAGGACGTCGTGGTCGTAACCGGTGAGTACACGATCAGGGGCATGCAGAACTCAGAGCAGCGAATGCTGCGCACCTACGAGATCGGCGTCGAGGTCAACAACTACGTCGTACGCGTCGATTCGCTCGAGGTGTACGAAGGAGCGTGGAACGCAAAACGTGAAGAGGCCCAGAAGGTCGAAGCAAGGCGTGCACGACAAGAAGCCAACAGCGCAGCAAGGAGTCCCTGAACATGGAAAGTAAAGCCCTGAGGGCTCTCACGATGATCGCCGCCGTCACTGTCTGCGGGGTTGCTGGTGCTCAGCAAATGCCCCTGGACGGCAGCCGGCCGCCGGTGGTGTCGATCGCGGACGCGACGAAAGGTCAAGCATCTCCCGTGAACAACCAGTTCGTCGAACAGGCAAGCTCTGCGACACCCGCGGGGCAATCAATGCCAAGTGGCGCAGTGGCTTCGCCGACAGACCAGGGCGTGATCGCCGATGTCATCAATCGCACGCCACCTGCACCGAAGCCGAAGAGATCCTTCCGTGCGCCGCCGTCGTCGATTGCTGTGGAGTCTGGACAGAACTCCACGTACGGGATCGCGAAGGATCACATCAACCGAATCGTCACTCCATTCGCAAGACCAACGCTGCGCACGACGAGCACGGCCAGTACGAGCATCGAAGGATCGATCGTCTACCTGGCAACGCCGAACGAGACCCCGGTCAGCCTCTTCATCTTCGACGAGGGCGCACCGGAATTCGCAATCTCGCTGACGCTCGTTCCTCAGGAAATGGCGCCGGTGTCGACGACCGTCACCGTCAACGGCTGGTCAGACGCTGGGGCAGCCACGCGCCGGCCAGGCTCAACGGCCCAGGCCCTCGCGAGAGAGGGTCAGCATCCGTACCTGGAAACGCTCACCACACTGCTGAGAGACATCGCCAAGGGGCGCATCCCGGATGGGTACGGGTACGAAGCGCTGCCGGGATATCCGGTTGCCGGTACGCCGAGCTGCTCGATTCCAGGTGTGCATGTGCAGCCCATGCAGGTTCTTTCCGGTGGGGCATTCAAGGTGATCGTCGCAAAGGCCACCAACACGAGCTACAGCCACGCTGACATCCGAGAGGACCTGTGTACTGGACGAGAGCTGCGGGCCGTTTCAGCGTGGCCGTCGACTTCGCTTTCACCCGGTCAATCGACTGAGTTGTACATGGTCGTTGGCACGTACGCCGATCCCTACGACGCCGCGACAAGACCGTCGGTTCTGGGGAGCAACTAATGGCCACCAAGGAAAGCATGAAGAAGCCAAGCGCGGTGGCAGAGCGCTGGAAGGAACTTGATCCGACTCGTAAGAAGCAGATCATGTTGGGCCTGGCTGGCGCATTCGTGATGATCGCGGCCTACATGATCGTCTCGGGTTCGGATGACTCGAAAGGATTCAACACAAAAACGGCGCAGGGCAAGATCCAGAACGCCCTGATGCCTGATGAAGGCGCAAGGGACCTGGGTGTGTCGGCGGTCAGCAGGGATGTTCGCGATGCCCTTGCGAAGAATCGCCAGCTTGAAGGTGAAGTTTCTCGCCTGAAGAACCAGATTGATCGATCTCAGTCTACGTCCGGTGCAGGGTCGGAGGGGCAACGGGTTGTCGACGAAATTGCCCGGTTGCGTAGCGAGGTTGCCGATGTTCGCAAGCAGCAGGAGCTTGGCGACATGCAAGCGGCACGAGGGCCCACTGGTGGAGCGCGTGCTGGCGTTGTTGCGCCTGCGGTGGCTGAACAAGACGCTGTCCCGCCACCGCAGACATTCGGTGGGATACGCGCCATCCACCAGGCTGGATCGATGAATTCGGCAGGAGCTCCTCCAGCGCAGGCTAGTGCGCCATCGACCGGACAGCCCGCGGGATCGTCTGAACCGCCCGCTCAGCCCGGTGGAGGTCAAGCACAACTAGGGCAGGGACAGCCTTCTGGTGTGAGAGACGCGGATCGGTTCTATCTGCCTGCAGGTTCGATCCTGCAAGGCGTGCTGCTGTCAGGTGTGGATGCGCCAAGCGGCAAAACAGCGATGAAGGACCCGATCCCCGTTCTGGCAAGGATCAAGCACGACGCGATTCTTCCGAACAGGTACAGAGCAGACATCAAGGAATGCTTTGTGCTGCTTGAGACCGTGGGAGACCTGGCGAGCGAGCGAGCGATGATGCGTGCCATCACGATGGCATGCACCCGTCAAGACAGATCGATCATCGAAGTATCGCTTGCTGGTTACGCCGTTGGTGAAGACGGCCGCGCCGGATTGCGTGGCGAGGTGGTGACGAAGCAGGGCGCAGTTCTGGGCAGGGCGACGATTGCTGGCTTTGCAGACGGCTTGTCCCGTGCTTTCGGTGGCGGCACCAACTTGAGTTTCGGCGGTACTGGCGGCGTCTCTTCGTCAAGCCTGGAAAGTGGCGCTATCTCTGGAACGTCATCAGCCTTGGACCGGATATCGCAATGGTACCTGGAGCGCGCTGATGAACTGCACCCGACGATCAATATCGACAGTGGTCGCAGGATCACGATCGTGCTGACTCGCGGAAGAGAGCTCGCGACGTTGCGGAACAGCGCGGCACCGTCGGGCAACTGATCGAAAGTCGTTTCGACGTCGTAATTCAAGACGCTAATCGACCAATTACGACAAACCTGACAGAAACCAGAACGTAGAGTGAATCACATGGAACGTTACACGCCCAACACAATGAAGTGCACGCTGCTGGCCCTGGCGATCGTCGCTCTGATGCCCGCCTGTGCCTCGGCGAAGAAGAAGGCGCAGTGCCCCGTTCCGGATGGCGTGAAGTGCATGGCGCTGTCGGACGTATATCAGAGAACGGAGAACGCGGACTTCGTGGCTCCTCCTTCCGAGGAGAAGCCGAGAAGGGCGCGGGTTGAAAATCCCCCGGCTGCTGCGCCTGTTGTGCAGCCGGTACAGCAGCCGGTCGCGCAGCCTACGGGCCCGCGTCGCCCGGTGGCGTACCAGCCGGTGAAATACGCGGACGTGGTGCCTGAGGGTGAAACCCTCTCGGTCGTTGTGAACGCGCCGAATGTTCAAGCTCCTGCGGCCAGTCGGCCTGCAGTGCAGCAGAAATACGCGCCACCTTCAGCAGATCCCGTTCGGGCTGACGCGAAGGTGATGCGAATCCTGGTCAGTGCATGGGAAGACGAAAGCGGTTCCCTGCACATGCCAGGAACGATCTTCACGGAGATCGAGCCCCGCCGCTGGAACGTCGGTTCGCCGGCGCAACAGGACGCAGGCGGGTATCGACTCTTGGAAGGCCTGGGAGACAAGGCTGCGAAGGAGTCGCAAGCGCCAGCGTCAAGTGCCAACGCTGTGGCCAACCGTCCAGGCAGTTAACGGCCGTTCCACTACTCCTGCAAGGAAATCATCTCATGAACCTGAAGAATGGACTGAAGAAGTACGGCGCGATGAGCGCACTCCTGCTCGTGGCTTCCGGCTCCGCGCTGGCCGGCACCGACACCACCTTCGACACCGTCTACACGACCCTGTCGAACTGGGCCACCGGCTCGCTGGGCAAGCTGTTCGCCGTCGCCGCCTTCATCATCGGCATGGGCATCGGCCTGGTCCGCCAGTCCGCCATGGCGATCGTGCTGGGCCTGGCGTTCGCGCTGATCATGTTCTACGGCCCGGGCATCATCGACAACCTGGTGACGTTCGCGATCTAAGCGAACTCGCGGGAACGCGGCACGGATGCCGTTTGCGACAGCCAACGGCATCCCGTGTACCGAGTCCCCGGTTCGAACGATCCGGGGACTTTCTTTTTTCAGCGCCGAAAACGAATACCAGGCAAAAGGACATTGTCAGTGAAGATCAATCCGCAAGAGCGCCAAGAGAATCTGATCCGCACGTTCGGAACGCTTCACGCGTACTCGGACGAGGACAACATCTTCGTACTGAGCCCAGACCGGCTGGGCTTTGGCGTCATCTCGGATCCATTGTCCGGGTTCGATGACCAGACGATGCAGGGCCTCAACGCACTCCTGAACCTGCACTACCCGACAGGGACGTTGGTGCAGTTCACGCTGTACAAGTCGCCGGATATCGAAGAAACACTGCACGACTACAAGGTCATGCGCCATGGCCAGAAGAACGGTCTTCTGCGACAGATGTGCGATGCGCGCGTGGAGTTCATGCGCGACCTGACCAAACGCCCGATTTCGCAGGTGGCAGGCGCAAAGCTCGGCCAAGTGCGACTCCTGATCAGCGTGCAGGTGCAGCACGGCGTGAAAGAACCCACACGCGAAGACATGCTGGAACTGAATGAGCTGCGCAACACATTCAATTCCACGCTGAAGAATCTGGGCTTCAGTTTCGAGGATCTGACCCCCGCGAAGTACATCCGCGTCATGGAGTCGATCCTCAACCACGGCCCCGAAGCTGTATGGCGGAGATCGCCCTGGTCTGAGTACGACGACTCGCAGCTCATCTGCAACCAGATACTGGACGGCGACAACGCCGTGGATGTGGATTGGAAGCAGCTTCACCTTGGCGAGCACGCAAAGGTGCGCGTGCTCTCGGTCAAGCGATACCCTGAGTACATCTACCCGGGCATGGCCATGAGGTACTTGGCCAACCTGATGACTGGCCAGAAGGCGCTTCGCGACCCGATGGTGGTGACCGTCAACATCCTGTACCCGGACCACGAGAGTATCCGGGGGAAGATGGAGAAGGACTTTGCCTGGACAACCAGGCAGATCGACGGGCCGCTGGCGAAGTACATCCCTGCATGGGGGCGACGCCATCGCTCGCTCAAGGCTGCGCTGGAAGCCGTGGAAGACGGTGACCGGATGGTCAAGGCCTATATCGGCATCGCGGTGATCTCGGAGAACGAAGACCGTGTTGTCCAGGCCTCAACGGAGGCCCAGGCGATGATGCGCGAGCTTGGCTTCCAACTGATGGAGGACCGCTACTGCGTGTTGCCTCTGTTCTCGCAGCTTCTGCCCTTCGCGTCGGACGACGATACCGCCTCGGCCATCAACCGCTACCGCAAGTTGCCCACGCGATTCGTGGTTCCGCTGCTTCCGGTGCTGGGTTCGTGGCGTGGGACGGGCACTCCTCTGCTGACCCTGTTTGCCCGCGACGGGAACTTGATGCGCGTGTCGCCGAACGACACCGACGGCAACATGAATGTCGTGGTTGCTGCCCAATCGGGCGCAGGCAAGAGCTTCTTGGCCAACGAAGTGATCTTCAACTTCCTTTCGATCGGTGGTCGTGCCTGGATCATCGACAAGGGGTTCTCGTACAAGCCGCTGGCAGGCTACATCGACGGTACCTACATCGAGTTCTCGCACGAACTGGACATCTGCATCAACCCGTTCCCGTTGGTGAAGGTATGGGAAGAGGAAGCGGACATCATCGCGAGCATCATCGAGATCATGGCTGCGCCGAAGGCGGGTCTTGATGACTTCCAGACGTCGGGCTTGAAGCGTGTACTCAATGAGGTCTGGGAGAAGCATGGGAACAATGCGGACATCGATGCGGTGGCGAAGGTGTTGCTTGCGGACAAGTCCGATAGCGACAAGGGGCGCCTGACGGACATTGGACAGCAGCTGTGGCCCTTCACGAGCGAAGGTGAGTACGGTCGCTTCTTCAACGGGCCGAACAACTGCGACCTGAACAACCAGCTGGTGATCCTTGAGCTCCAGCAGCTCACCGGCCGCGTCCATCTCCAACGCGTGGTGCTGCTCCAGTTGATGTACCAGATCCAGCAGGCCATGGACAGCCTGCCGCGCGAGATGCCGAAGATCCTCCTGATCGACGAAGCCTTCTCGCTGCTGGCGTCCAACGAAACCGCGAAGTTCATCATTTCCTGGTACCGGCAGCTGCGAAAGTTCGGCGCGACGGCAATGGTGTGCACGCAGAGCATCAACGACTTCTACGACTCGAATGGATCGGAAGCGATCCTGGAGAACAGTGCCCACAAGTGGTTGCTCTCACAGAAGTCGGACTCGCTGGCGCTGCTGAAGCAGAAGGACCGACTGCCGATCTCGGAAGGTGCGCTGAGGCTGCTCGAAACGGTGCATACCGTCCAGGGCGAGTACTCGGAGATCTTCGTGAACAACTCCTGGGGCGTTGGTGTTGGACGTCTGGTCGTTAGCGACTTCAACAAGCTGCTGTACTCGACGCGAGCTCAGGACGTGGCTGCCAAGAAGAGCTACATGGACCGTGGCTACTCGCTGCCGGATGCGATCAACGCAATTCTCAACGAACGCAAGGCTGCGTAAGGAACAGTTATGGAAAACACTTCTGAACAAACGAATGCGCCGAGCCCCGACACGCTGGAGCAGCTGCAGGGCAAGGTCGTGCGTCTGACCAGGGTTGTAGGCGTAATGGCGGTGATCCTCACCGCCAGTGTCGTCGGCTCGGTCGTCTACGTCACGAACCTCTTGCAAGCGATGCAGGGCGACATCGACGCAAGACCGCCGCTTGCGATCATCGACGTCAACAGCATCGTGATGGACGAGCTGTCGAAGAACCGGCGTATGTCGGCTGATGAGGCTGCGGTATCCGCCTACAAAGTCGGCGAGGTGCTTGCCGAGAAGGGCTATGTGGTCATCCACAAGAGCAGCATCGTGGCGTACCCCGCTGAGTACGAGGTGGCCCAGTGAATGCCGACGTAAAGCGCTCCTTCGGTGACGTCCTATCGGATGCCGGCGCCTATCTCGCAAAGGTCATCCGTGGTGGGAAGCCGGCGCCTGAAAAGCGTTGGAGTTCGACCTTTGTCGTGAACTTCGTTTCGATCACGGCGATCGTGCTGATCCTGCTGTTCGAAGGGGTGATCTCGCATTGGCGTGTGGGCCTCAACACGCAGGAGATCAAGTGCCTGCCGGGCACTGCCTTCCTGGTCAAGCAGACCCCGCCAGACGAGATCGTCCGTGGGCAGATCATCGCGTACCGATCGGCGGGCCTGACGCCGTTCCTTGAGGACGGTAGATCGGTGGCGAAGATCGTGGCCGCAGTCCCGGGGGACAAAGTCGTCGTGAGCGCTGACGGGATAGCGATCAATGGTGAGCCCTGGGGGCCGCTGAACGAGACGGTTCTGAAGAAGTCCGGGCGCTCGGTCGAATCCGTGTCGAGATCGTACGTGGTACCGGAGGGCGAGCTTCTGTTGTTGGGCACGCTGCCGCGTTCATACGACGGTCGCTACTGGGGAACGATCAAGACAAATCAGGTTATCGGAAAGGCATGGAGGCTGTGGTGAAGAATTTTCGTACGTCAATCATGATTGGCATGTGCCTGAGCCTCTTCGTCGGGGCGCTGGCGTTCGCACAGCAACGCCCGGGCGGACTGGCCAAGGAAGAAGCGGCTGAGCTGCTTGAGCAGCGTCGCAAGGCTGCGGAGGAGATGAACGGCGATGACCGGCTCCTCCACCAGGGAATTGGGATCCGGAACAACGCTGCGGCAATCGTCGGGGCGGAAACGAATCTGTCTGAGGAGGCTGCACGGAAGTCGCAAGAGCGCTTTCTGGAAGAGGCCCGGCAGATCGTTTCGTCGTCGCTGGCACGCGTCGATGGCGATGTCGCGAAGCTGCTGGAGAACGATGACCTTGTTCAGCGGAACCTGAGAGGGGCAGGGCAGTTGGCCCAGCAGGCGGAAGATGGACCGCCCGTGCGCTATCAGCTGTACATCAGCCAATCGATGGGCCGTCCCGCTTTGCAGACGGCACTGGCACAGGCGGAAGCCAATCAGGACATGGTGCTGGTGCTCCGTGGACTGAAGCGTGGGCAGAAGTTCGCCGACATCATGAAGCTGGTCAGTGATCTCCACGTCTTCAAGGCAGGCGACGCCATCCCGCGGATCATCATCGATCCAACGCAGTTCACGGACAACAACGTCACAGTCGTGCCGACCCTGACGAAGCTCGACGATAACGGACGTGTCGTCGCAACGGTTCGCGGTATCGCCAACCCGCGATGGCTTGAGGATCAGGTGCGGAGCGGCCGTCGTGGCGACCTCGGGCGCTCTGGTGCGACCGAGACCATCGACGAGATAGACATGATCACGTTGTTGCAGGAGCAGGCCAAGAAGATCGACTTCGAGGCTTACGGCAGGAAGCAGTTGCAGCAGTTCTGGGAGAAGCGTGACTGGACGCGACTGCCCACCGCAACGAAGAGCCGGACTCGAAACGTCGACCCGACTGTTGTCATGACCGAGACGATCACGGCGCCTGACGGCACGGTGCTCGCATATCCGGGCCAGCGCCTGAACCCGTTCGATGTCATGCCTTTCAACATGAAGCTGCTGATCATCAATGGCAGTGACGACGCTCAGGTTGCGTGGGCACGCCGGCAGGTGCTCGCCAATGAGGGTAAAGAGGTTCGCATCATTGCGACCGAGTTCCCGATGGAGAAAGGGGGGTGGGAAGAATACGACCGACTGATCCTCGACGTCGGCCGGATGGTTTACCTCCTGGAAGATCACCTGAAGGAACGTTTCCATATCGAAAAGGTGCCGACCCTGATCGAGGGCGGTAACAGGGTGCTGGTGGTGCGTGAGTTCTCGCGCGAAGAAATCTCACAAGGAGTGGCCAATGCTCGTCATGTATCGCAAGCTCGGTGAAGGCCTGCTCCTCGGTGATGCGTACCAGCTCGAGCTGCTGGGCGTACGGCGTGGCTCCGCACAACTCCTAATCAAGGGGCTGAACGAGGACGCTCGCCGCTGTCTTCCGGCGACCGACAAGAGCGGTCGGATGTGGTGCAGGGAAGGCGAATTCGTCGAACTGGGCAATGGCATCAGCATCTCTGCCAGGCTGATCAGGCGCGGTGGAACGCGCTTCGGTGTCGTCGCACCCGAAAGCATCCGCATCAGCCGGCTCGATGGAGCGGAAACCGACAATGGATTGAAGGTGGCCACCGCATGAACATCATCACCAGACTCAAGCTGCTGTTGGTTGCCTCGCTGCTTGCGGCATCACCAGCGTTCGCGCAGACCTCTGTCACGTCGGCAACCTGTCCTGACAGCGGCATGTACTCACAGATGAAGGCGCTGTCCGATCTGTGCTGGACTTGCTTCTTCCCAATCAAGATCGCGGGAATCCCGCTCGCCGGCGAGACAAGCAAGCTCCCGTCGAAGACGGCTGCACCCATCTGTGTGTGCCCGGGACGTACCTACGGAATCCCCTCACCAGGGATCACCTGGGGCATGTGGTTCCCGACGCATACGATGGAATTGACCCGCCAGCCGTGGTGCTCACCGATCCTGTTTGGCGAAACGCTGGGAGGTTCAGGATCGGAAGGAATGGGTGGCATTTCGGTGATGGCTCTTGATGGTGGTCCATCGCGTGTGGGGGCAACGGGTGGCCACGATGTGCGGGAAGGCAGCTTCTACAACTGGCACTGGCTGACGTTCCCTGTGTACGAGCTGATGGAGTCGTACATGTCCTCGCTCTGCTCGCCTGGTGGATGGGGGGGCGACATGTCGTACATCTACTTCACGGAGTTCGACCCGACATGGGACAACGAGATGCTTGCGTTGTACACGCATCCAGAGATCAAGGTCTTTACGAGCTTGTATGCGAAGGCCGCGTGCATGGCAGATGCGGTTGCTTCAACCGTAAGCAAGCCGATTGATACCGCAATCTGGTGCGCTGGATCGTGGGGGTCGCTGTACCCATACGCAGGTAAGGGCGGAGTACAGGCAACCGTTGAGTCGCAGTTCCTCGCAGGAACGCGTGGCGTGGCCGCGATGCATCGTCGCGGCCTTGCGAAGCTGACCTACGGAAACAGGGCAGTCTGCACTGATGCGTTCTGGTTCGTCTATCCGAAGCAGCAGTACCGCTATCAGAACTTCTGGCCAATGCCTCAGCGTACGACGAACAACTGGACTGGCGCCTCTTCGATGAAGTGGGGACAGCACCGGAAGATCCCGGTTGTTGGCGAAGAACGCGTGATCATGCAGTGGACTTACAAGGAATGTTGCTACACGTTTTATTGAGTGTTTACAACACCTTACGAAAGCGGCAGTAAGTAATTTGGATGGGAAAATCAATGCGCCAGATCATCACTACATCGTTGCTCACTCTGCTCGGAGTGGTATGTCTTGGCGCATCCATGCCGGCGTTCTCGCAGCAGGGTTTGACGAAGGCACAGCAGGAGCAGATTGCGCGTGACGGTGCGACCTTCGGCCAGGGGGAGCACGTCAGGCAGGAGACGAATCAGCCGACGCTGACAGAAGGCACGGGCGAGCGCGGCGCTGGTCAAGTGACCGTCGACGGGCGCGTGATCGACGTGAACAAGCTCACGCCGAACGCGAACCAGTCGAAGGTTGATTCACTCAATGGCCTTTCGGAGTCGGGTTCCGATCTACAAACGCTCCGGACAACTACGGAAGCGAAAGAGACAGAGCTTGCTGAAGATCGCGGTCCTGAGGGGCAGGCATTCCGTACTTTCGAGCGGTCGGCGGTGAGGGCGAAAGAGGTCGACCAACAGGTCAAGGATGATGAGCTGTTCTGGCAGTCGACACTGCCTGCGCTGCAGGAAGGACGGGAGGGCCTGGTACAGGGTGAGGACCCGATGCAGTGCGAGACGATCACCACGGTCGAAACGCAGCCGTCGAACGCGTACACAGAAGAGGAGATGACCTGCGATCGTGTGCCCGACTTCAGTCAGACGGCGATGTGTACGCGCGAGTACCAGGACGTCACCACGACGATCACCTACGATCAGGATCAACGGGCGCTGCTGAACATCGACAACGGGACCGCGGGCGAGATCTGCCGGCGGGAGCGCCATGTTACCTCGCATCAGGAGAACCTCTCGCAAAGCCGAGCTGGCGACCTGGAGATCACCACCGAAACCGCGGGATTGAGTTGCCGGCGGTACCGGTGGGCGGATGCGGTGGTGACCACTGAGAACCGCTCGAAAGACGCATCGCTGGCGATCAATGACGAGATGGGGGGCATGAGCTGCCGCCGAGAGCGTTGGGTAGACTCGGTGGCCACGACAACGAACGGATCGCGTACAGCCACGCTTGGTATCGACAATCAGTCCGGTGGACTGAGCTGCACACGATACATCGACGTTAACAACACGAGTACAACGCAGGCACAGTCGATTAGCGGCGTTTTGAGTGTGAACAATGAAGCTGGCGGCTTGTCCTGTACCAGATACAGGACTGTTTCACAGCAGGCCGGGACATACACATTCTCGTACGATGTCACGGGAGCAACCTACCTGATCGGGCCGAATAATCCTTACTCCGGGACATTTGTTTCGATTAGTGCTTTGCACGATTCAAGAATCAACGCATCGAGCAACATTGTTGGGCTGCGGTATGAGCGCCTAACGGGCTGCGGCGTTAACATGGATCTAGATCCTAGCAAGCTAGTCTGGTACGACATGTTCCTCAACATGTGGGCGGCGTCGTACGTAGGCGCCGAGGATCCGCAGATATCGTGCACCAACAACACGCCGCTTTCTTGGCGTATCCATGTGACAGTGGCGGACGGCGGATTCAACCGTACGTTTGGTCTGGCGGAAACAGGCAATTGTGCTGACGTTGGCAGCCCAAGCTGTCCGACACAGTGGTCGTGCTCATCGACGGCGCCGACTACGCTAAACGGCCTTGCCGTGACGGCGGCAGAGGTGAGTGGGCTGCCTGCCCTTTACCCAGGGGCGCCGGCAGCATGCGTCTCTGCGAATTTATCGAGAACGTGTGCCGGCAATCCCACGACCAACAATCAGATCAGCATCGCGCATCTAATCCCGGTGGGAACAACGTCCATCTCCGGGTTTAGTTTCACGAACACGAATCCGCAAGTAGGAATAACGGTCAGTTTGACCCAGACGCCATCGCTGGCGAACGGCTGGGTGGCAGGGTTCACGGTGACGCGATCCAGTTGGGCCGTCGTCCCGGCGAATCCCGCAGTGACGCTCTACTGGAACGCGCATATTGGAGGCGTCACTCACAGTATCGTGGAGACCGGAAACTGCGGTGACACAGGTTCACCGAACTGCCCAGCACAGTGGAGCTGCACCGCTACCGCTCCGGCGACAGTGAATGGGCAACTCGTGACGGTGCCGATTGCAAATGAGCGTGCTCCGCTATTCCCGGGAGCTTCGAACACTTGCGCAAGCGCGCAGTTGAATCGTGCGTGTTCCGGTTCCGTCGCGGTGTCGTCTGATGTCTCCATCGCCGACCTCATCCCCGGAGGCACGACAGCAATCCAGAACTTCGCCTGGTCCGTGGGCAATCCACAGGCTGGCGTGACGGTGAGCCTGCTGCAGGCGCCTGCGCTGGCCAACGGCTGGGTAGCACGCTTCAATGTCACGCGGACGAATTTCGCGGCGGTTGCACAACCCAGCGTCACGCTGACATGGCAGATCTCCGGTACCACATACAACTGGAGCGTGCGCGACACCGGCGGAACGGTGGTGATGAACTGGGGCTCCGAAGAATTCTGGGCAGCATCGACGGCCTCGATCTTTGCCATGGGTCAGGCGGGTGCAACCGCCATGTCGACCGACTGTAACGATCCGGGCTCGGCGGTATGCCCGACTGCTTGGACATGCACGCGGTCAGCTCCGACGACCATCAACAGCATTGCAGTTACAGCTGGCATGGTGTCGGGGCTGCCGGCGTTGTTCAGCGGGGCTGGCTCAACGTGCGTCGAGGGTGAGCTGCGACGTACCTGCAGCGGTACGTCGACTTTGGGCACCAGTGTGCCGATCGGCGATCAGATTCCGGTTGGCGTTACTTCAATTACGAACCTCGCGTTCACAGTTCTCAACCCTCAGGCGGGTGTGACCGTGCAGATGGTGGTACCACCCACCTACGCGAATGGATGGAACGCCGGATTCGAGGTCCGGAGAACGAACTACACATTCCAGCCGGACCCTGTGCAGGTGCGAATTACCTTCACGGTCTCGGAAACCAACATCGTTCTGAGTCTGCGTGAAACTGGCAATTGCAGCGATCCAGGGTCGACGGCCTGCCCAACATCGTGGAGTTGCGCGGCATCGGCACCCACAACGGTCAACGGGCAGGCCATAACGTTGCCAATGGTGCAGGGAGAGCCGCTGTTGTATCCGGGCGCCAGCAACGCGTGCGTGGAGGGTGTCCTGTCACGGGTGTGCAACGGATCGAGCAACATCAGCACCCAGATCCCGATCGGGGACCTGTTGCCCGTCGGAACGACAGCGATCACCAACTTCGCGTGGAACGTCACCAATCCTCAGCCTCAGATCGGTGTGACGTTGATCTCAGCGCCCAGCTTGGCGAATGGCTGGGTAGCCACGTTCAACGTGACGCGCAACTACGCGGTTCCTGGTACGCCTGCAAAACCCAACATCATGATGACGTGGAACGTCCTGGGGCCTGTCCAGTACGACCACTCGATCATCACAGAAGGTGACTGTTCGGGCACGGCCGACGGCGCGGTTTCGCCATCCTGCCCGGTGCGTTGGCGTTGCCTCCGGCCTCTGCCGGCAAACGTGAACAACATCGACCTCACAACGCAGATGCTTGAGCTTGGTGGAGACGAGCTCTTCCCGGGTGAGGGGCGCAACTGCGCTGAGGCTGTTCGCGAGCGCCACTGCGAAGGTGAGGGCGCCAACCTGACCGTGGTCGACATTTCGGCGCACCTGCCGGCCGGAACGCAGACGATCCAAGGATATGGATGGGAGGTCATTGTGCCTGGCGCCGGCGTCGCAGTGACGCAAGTCGAGCCACCGACCCTCGCCAATTCCTGGCGTGCAACGTTCCGCACGACACGATCTGATTGGAGCGTTACACCAAGTCAGCCCGATATCAGGCTGTACTGGCAGGTACAGACTTCGACAACCGCGCCGGAGGTCGTCGAGACGGGCGACTGCGAGGCCGAAGGCGATGAAATGTGCACGGCGGCCTGGCGATGCGTGGAAGAGTTCGATCCGGGGAATGTCGGAAGCGTGGTTTCGTCCGGTGATTACGTCGCGCAGTACAACACTGCGAACAGTGGGGCTACTTATAGCTGGAGCATTGCCGGATCAATCCCAGCTGGCATAACGACGATCTCGAACTTCCAGATGGAAGTCATGCAGCGTGGGACTGCGGCCGTAATCACTGGGATCACTCAGACGCCCAGCGCGGCCAATGGTTGGATGGTTCGCATCCGTGACAACGGCACCTGCGGTGGTGGTGGTGGTGGCCCGGGCGGCCCGTCCAATCCTGAAGTGCCGATCCAGATCACTGGGATCTTCGACAAGGTGTTGGGCTCATTGGTGCCAACTGCCAATGCGCAGGCTATGGGACCGTGCGGCCCGAATCGCTTGCGGTTTACATGGGACAACATGGCCGGTGGCGGCGCCCCGCCGGCGGTCGCTCCCTTGTTCCCAGGGGCGCCGGCGACGTGCAAGCGCGCCGAGCGTTACTTGGATTGCAGGAACATCAACGACGGCGAGATCTGCCACGAAACAGAGGCAGGAACGGTCTGCGAGACGATCGAGGGAGGCCCCTTCGACAACTGCGCCGAACTGCGCGACAACGACATGTGCACGTTCCAAAGAACACTTTGCAACGAGGACGGCTGGGGCGGAACGGCAGAGAACCCGATCTGCCGCATTCAGACGGATGTCTACAAGTGCAGAACGCCGGTTGAAGGCGAGGACATCATCGTTCACGACAACAAGGTGTGCCACGGAAACTTGGCGTTGTGCGCTGACGGGTCATGCACGCAGCACCTAGATGAGCCTGAGGAGTCGACCGCGGCGTCGATGAGAAAGACGGCGGCTCACCTGGTCATCCGCGAGAACATGATGACCGACTACGTACGCGTTGGTGGCAGCGGACCCGGAGGCCCGGGCGGCCCTGGTGGTCCGGGCAATCCGGAGATTCCGGTCATCATCTCGATGCTCGATAAGGCAGGAAGCACGATCCTTGGCGGCGTGGTCGCTGACGCAAAGGCGCAGAGTGCGTTCGATGTGTGGGACACGATCAAGCTGGTACGCGGGATGGGTGACGCGGTCGAGAGTGATCCTGACGCATATGCGTCGGCTCAGGGCAACTACACCATGGACACGCTCCGCTTCTTCGATGGCAAGTCGTACGACTGCATGAAGGCGTTGGGAGGACTGCTCAATTGCTGCACCAAAAAGATTGATCCGAAGAAAACAAACGGTGAGTGGTGGCAGTCGTTTGGCGACATCTTGCATGAGAAGTTCTCCGAGTCTGTGCAATGTAAGCTCGACGCATTGTCGCCTGAGCAAAAGGAATCGGGTTCGGACTTCATGGCTGGCGGCGCAACGTTCGATGATCTTTCGAAGGGTTTCACCGGGCTCCAAGACATGCTGAGTGGTGGTGGAACGGCGCCTAGCTGCGGCAGTCCGCCACGCATGGAAGACGTGATGAACGACTTTATGGGAACCATGAAGAACGAAGTCTTCCCGAGCTTGGGATGGTATTGCGACACCGACGAGAAAGAGCTGGCCGCGAAGAAGGAGACCGGAACCTGCACCTACCTGGGTGAGTACTGCCGCAAACGCGTTCTTGGCTTCTGTATCGATCGACGCCAACGGCACTGCTGCTTCAATTCGCCGATGACCAAGATGATCCGTGAGCAACTGCGTGATATGGGCATCAAGGGTATGGGAACGGCCAAGAGGCCCGACTGTAGCGGCGTCTCACCAGCACAGTTCGCCCAGATGAATACGACCGGGATGGACACTTCCGACTTGGAAGGCCGGATGATGCTTGGCGACATGTTCCCGGACATGGCCAGCATCCTCAACAACAGCAGCTCACTGCTGGAGCAGTTCACTGGGGTGGGCTCGAGCATCAATGATGACCGTGTGAACTCACTGGATCGGACGAATGCCCAGCTGGGTGAAACCGATCCGGAGGCGGCTGTGAACTCGATCGACGCGATGCTGCAAGGGATGGTTCCCTCGAACCCGACCGCGGTAAGCGGCACGGTGCCAGGCGAGGTCACCTTCGTGACTGGGTACCGGACGATCAAGCACTCGCCCGGGCTTGACGAGCGCGAGGTTCGCATAGGCCTGAAGCGCTACGGTAACGCTGCCGGCGTGAGCGTGAGCGTGGCCGCGGTAGGTGAGACAGCAGTTTCGGGCACTGACTACGTGTACAGCCCACAGGCTGTGTCGTGGGGCGCGGAAGACAGTCAGGACAAGTACGTGACGCTGGTCATCCGGAAAGCGGGGCGGACAACGCCGGTCAAGTTGGAATTGCGCCTCGGTACGCCCGGTGGCGGAGCAACGGTAGGCGCCACAGGCGTCATGCAGATCCAAATCGATCCAGGTAACGAGTGAGGTTGATTATGAACAAGAGATTGCTTGCGAAGAGACTGGCCGCTGATGGGCGCGACTTCTGCGTCGCCTGCATCGTGCTGCCATTGGCGGCGTTCCTCCTGGGCATGGCGGCGATCTACTACCCCATCCCGCTTCTGGCGCTGGTGATCGCCAGCTCATGCCTGGGGTGGGTGGCGTTCTACCGCCTGCTGTCGCGATCGGACAATGAACTCCACGGTCGCATTGCGACTGTGGTTTCGTTCGGCACGTTGAGCCTGGCCAGCGCGTTCGGATCGGGCATGATGGTAGCCGGCCCTGGCAACTACGATGTCATCGCACTGTCGATATCCTTCGCGTGCGGATTGATTGGCGCCATCTTGTTCCGGAAACACCAGAGGACCTCGCTGGCGCTCGGTCTGCAGGCACATGAGAGGCACTAAACGATCTTGGCTAGATCGTCTGAGATCCCTGCTGATGGCCTATAAGGCGCCGTCAGTAGGGATCGCGATGGGGTACGTGGCAATCAAAGCCCCGTTGATCGGATTCATGATGGTGGTGACCTACTTCACTTGGGTCATCATCTCGACGCGAGCCAAGTTGCGCTCGCGTAGCCAAATGCAGTTCACGCCGCTGCACGCGATGGCGACGTTTCTGTTGTTCTGTGCGGGGTTATGGGGGTTCGCCGCCGGCGTTGTGCTCGCGGCAGGGGAGCAGACCGCGTCTGTTCTGTTCCACCCATACTTTCAGGCGACGATCGCCTGGTTGCTGCTCTGGGCTCATGCGTCTCGCAAGGCTGCGAAAGACGGCGATGGGGACGGAAGCAATACTACCGTCCCCATGTAGGCAAACCACTGCCATTTTCAGGCGTTAGCGCCTTCTCTGTCCGGGCTTTGCTGCCGGATCCTCTCGTAGATCTCTTCGCGATGGACGGCGACGTCCTGAGGGGCGCTCACGCCGATGCGAACCTGATTCCCCTTAACCCCAAGAACAGACACGCTGATGTTGCTACCGATGACGATGGTTTCACCAACGCGGCGGGTGAGGATAAGCATGGAATGAACTCCTTTTCGGTTGAGGGATTCTCAGGATACGTCCTGTATCACTGCGACATGAGACGCGCGGAGAATGCCCGGCGCCGGGGTTGAGTTTTGCTGATTTCTGTCGGTGTTGCCAGTGCGGACCAGCACCGCTGGCGAAGAGAGTGGTTAGAGACGTGATCGCTGAGCTGCATCGAAAATCGCCTGGGCGTTTCGAGTGTTCCAATAGCCTAGGGCAAGAACGATTACGCCAAGCGCGATCATAATCACCCGCCTTGGATCTGCCGGAAGAAATAGGCAGATCAGCAGGAACACCGCGCCTATGAGCATGACGTTGCGTCCGAAGCGGATCGTGCGGCCAACCCAGTCTGGCCCTGTAATGGGCTTGTCCTTTGCGAACCTGGCGTTAGCCCAGATGTAGCCTCTTATCAGGGGGCTGACCTTCATGCTCATAACTCTCTTACTCTGCCTGTTTTATCGGCTGCTAAAGGATGCGTGCTACTTCTCAGATGCTGGAGCAGCCGTAATGGCCCCTCGCTATGCCCCGGAGTACTTGGCGGACGAGGTTTGTATCTAGGGATCCTCTGAACAACAGTCCCGTCCGAATGATGCACAGCGATCAGCACACTGGCGTCGAATCGAACGCGTGAATTCTTGTGATTCCGGCCTTTTCAGGCCGGAATCACCTGCAACATCCTCTGTTTTCTGCTTTTCGGACGCACCTTCCCCACGATCTCCAGCAACCGCTTGCGCGTCATCCACAGGTTCGACAGCGCGAACAGCACGTTGAGTTGCGCGCCGTTCTTCGCCAGCCCGCGATAGCGCACCTTCGTGTAGCCGAACTGGCGCTTCACCACCCTGAACGGGTGCTCCACTCGCGAACGCACCTTCGCGATCAGATGTTCGAGCAGTTCGCTCACATCCCTCAACTCGCCTTCCGGCAGCGCCTTGATCCGGCTCCGACGCTCGGCAATGCGCCAGTCGATCTTCTTGTCCTTCAGCCCCACGCGCTTGTCCGCGCCCGTGTAGCCGGCATCGGCATACACCGCCTTCTCCTTGCCGTGCAGCAGCTTCTCGGTCTGGGTCACGTCCGCCACGTTCGCCGCTGTCGACACCACCGTATGCACCAGGCCCGAGTCCCGGTCCACCCCGATGTGCGCCTTCATGCCGAAGAACCACTGGTTGCCCTTCTTCGTCTGGTGCATCTCCGGGTCACGCGTGCCGCTGCTGTTCTTCGTCGAGCTGGGCGCGTCGATGATCGTCGCGTCGACGATCGTGCCCGTGCGCAGCAGCAGTTTGTTGTCCTGCAGATGCCGGTTCACCGCCTGCAGCAGCTTCGCCGCCAGGCCGTGACGCTCCAACAAGTGACGGAAGTTGAGGATCGTTGTCTCGTCCGGGATCGCCGCCAGCAGCGACAGCTTCGCGAACTGGCGCATCGAGGCGATCTCGTACAACGCCTCTTCCATTGCCGGATCACTGAGCGCATACCACTGCTGGAGAAAGTGGACGCGCAGCATCGTCTCCATCGCGTACGGTTGCCGGCCCCGTCCGGCCTTCGGGTAGTGCGGCTCGATCTGCGCCAACAACGACGTCCACGGCACCACGCGTTCCATCTCGGCCAGGAATACCTCACGTCGGGTCTGCTTGCGCTTGCCGGCATGCTCGGCATCGGAGAAGCTCAGTTGCGTCATCGATTCGCGGGTCCGATCAGAAGTGGTTAGTGTCGCCGATTGGCGCGGACTTGTTCAGAGGATCCCTAGAGGTCACGTAGCTGCTTCATTACTTCATCGAGAGCCGTTTCAAGTTCGCATTTGTTTCCGAACAAGTAACTATCCCTCCCAAGGTGTTTCTTCAGATGCACCGCCATCTCCATTGGCGAGAACGTTTCTGAATTTGGCAGCCAATCTTCGAGGACATCGCCGGCATCAACACTATCGTTGTAGTGAATTCGCCAACTCTTGTGTTCCGCGAAATCGGCGTCGCTAGAGCCTCGAATGGACTCAAGCATGAAGCCGTACTCGAATGATTGACCGATGTCTGCCCCTATAAGCCTGAACTCGCCGGTTACGAAGCTACCTCTTGTCATCTTCATTTCGGCTAAGGGTGAATTGATCTCCATAAGGCGTTTGATGATGTACTCGCCATCCTCAAAATAGCCGCGCTCCTTGTGGCCCGGAGCTATCGCGATGGCTTGCAGGAGAGTCAAGCCGGTGATCGTTTCCGATCCCGAGTGCTTGTAGAAGTTGGCAACGGTATTACCGAAGCGAACAACGATGTGGCCAGGATGAGACATTGGAAAACTCCTAAGAATTCAACTACGTCCTATTCTTCGCGCAATCTTGCCATGGCATCCGGCATGAGGGTGCGCTGTGCTCACACACCTAAATCGAGTACTAATCCCGAGGTTTCCTCAATTTGTCGAGTGCCTTTTGTCTACCCTTGCCAGCACGGCTAGCGATCTCTTTTGCGGCATACCTTGCGGGCATCGAAGGCGACTTCCAGCGCCCTGCTTGCATGATGGCAGGCAGGTCCATACCGGACCTAGTCATGTCCTGAGCGCCGCCTACGCGAGCAGAGTGTCCCGATAGAGGTTTCGCCTCGCCAATCCTGCCGCCAAGGCGATCAAAGATTCGCGCGGCTTCGCGTACGGCCAAGGGGCGTGTGCGATCCATCGGTTGCCCGACGTAGCGGGGCAGGGCGTGGAACACGTATGGATTCTCCTCGAAGCGGTGCGCGCCCCATGCGCGGAGCAGTTCCACCGTTGGCCCGGTCAGGTAGAGATCGATGCCTTTGCCTTCCTGGTCGGTCTTGGAGCGCGCCATGGTGTAGTTGGCTCCGCCCTGCTCTGGATCGGATCCGAAATCGATCCATTCCCAGCGCATAGCGACTAGCTCGGAGGCCCGGGCCATCAGGTCGTAGGCCACCGCGGCGAACGCGGTATCACGGAGCGAGCGGGGATCGTCTGGGTTGGCCGAGTCGGCGATCGCATCCAGGTCCTCGAAGTTCATTGCAGCCGCTTGGTGCTGGCGCTGTACCAGCTGCTCGCGGCCCATCTGCTTCCAGTACCAGCGGAACTCGAGGCTGTCGACGGGGGAGGGGCAGCTCCACAGCTGGCTGGCCAGTTTCAGGGTGAACAGGAGGTGGTCGAGGGTGGCGCGCTTGTAGCCGGCCGCGATGAGCGCGTCGAGGAAGTCCTTGAGGTCGGCGAACGCGATCGGCATGGCCACCCGGTCCCGGGCCACGCAGAACGCCACCCAGTGGCGCCAGTCCGCGCGGATCGATCGCCGGCTGTTGTCGGCGTAGGGGCGGATGTCGTGAGTGTACAGGGCCTGCAGCACCCGGGCCGCTTCCGCCGCCTGCTGCTCGGTGACCTCGATCCGGACGCCGGGCAGGTGCACGGGCAGGTCGGCCAGTTCCAGGTCGCCAGTCATCGCGGTGGGCAGCTCAGGCAGGGCCAGCAGCGCCTGATGGAGGGGGGCGGAGGGCGGGAGCGCCCGCAGCTGCTTGGCGGTCGGCAGGAACGGGGACTGCGCGCGTGATCGGCGCGGTGCGCGTTCCTTCTTCGGGCGGCCGCGGCCGCGCTTGGGCGTCGGCTGGGTTAAGTCAGTCATATCAGACGCCGGTAGGCGATGCCCATGTCTTCCAGGTGGGTCAACGTGTGGAGACTGACCTTGTTGGGTCGACGCAAACGCAAGGCCGTTTCGGTCTTGTGCATCCGCTTCACAGATTCGAGGTGGAAGGTATATGCATCCTTCTGTTCATAACCGAAATGGGCCAAATTCCCGACCTGCTGGATCTCAAAGGCGATGTCCAGATCACCCAAGGCGGGTTTGTCACTTAGGTACGAGCCGAATACGGCAAGTTTGGTAACGCGATGCCAGTAGGTCTCGGGCTGCCTCTCGATTTCTTGGGCTTTTGCAAGGACTTTCAGCAACAGGTCCTCTGCCTCAGATCTCGGAATGCCATGGTTGATGGCTGCTGCTGTGACCCGAAAGAAGTCACGTCCCGGCTGGTAGCGGTCAAGGAATCCGCTGGCGAATTCCACTATTTCAGCCGCTACCAGGCGTACGAGCAAGGCTGACGTCTCCGAGACCGTAGCTCCCATGCAACGAGCCAAGTCTTCGGCCTCGAACATGGCAGAGCCATCACCCCATTCGAACTGAAGTTTCCTCAATCCTTCTCGCAGAATCTTGGCATCGACGCCATGAACCTGTTGCCCCGGAGAGAATCTCATGCCACGACCCCAGGGAGTACTACACCTAGGCTGCACCAGGTCCCATCGAGCATGCGCCGTTCGATATGGGTTTTACCCCGTAGTGAGCGGCTGTACATCTTCCGGCCCAGCCCGCCTGTTGGCGTGGGTTTAGGCCCTGCGATACTGAAGAATGGAGTACTGGTGCAACCCCATCCCTCGAAGCGCAAGGCCTGGATTTCGCATGGTTCACTGCGCGAGTCGTTCAGTCGCAAAAGCATGTAACGTTCGACACCGATGCAGCGATGCCAAGCGCCGGCGAGAAGCTGGTCGATTGCATCATAAATTCGCGAGTTTTCGTCACTGCTTTGCCCTCGCTGGTCAGCCAACGAGAGCAGTGACTTGAACTCAGCATGGTTAAGCAATGGCGTAGCGGTCATTGGAATTGAACTCAGTTGGAGAGTCGGGCGATCAGCGCCGGCCAGCCCGGCCAATCGGTGGTGCCGAGCGCGCCATCGCCAATGACGAAGCGCGACTCCCAGGTAGCGAGAGCCGCCTTCTCTGCTGGGGTCATCAAGGCGTGCGCCTGCAGCATCCGATCAAACGACAGTAGTTGCCGCGCGGCGGTCTCGTCCGTGGATGGCAGTGACCAATGCTCCTGACTCTCCTCGAGGACAAGGTCATCTGGGATGGGAAGCCAGTGTCGGCCATCAGCCTGGTAGATGCGCGACAGTGTGGTCGTGATCCCCACGTCCTGGTCAGCAAAGTCGTCTTCCAGGGACACGGGCCGGACAACGACGCTTTCCGCAGGTCCACCAACAACACCATGGGTAGCGTCTGCAGCATCAAGCACGAGCGTGACCAGCACCCCGTCATCAGGCCGCATCGGCGAATACTCGAATTGCGTAGCTCCGTAATAGCTTCCCCTCAACAGGGTGGCCAGCTGATTCAGGGACTCGGCGAACACGATGCCGACGAAAGGATTCCGACACGGGTTTGTGGATCGTGAATCGAGATCGAGCCGAGGGCGGACCACGTAGGCACCAGGGCGGAAACTCGCTGACTGTCCAAGGTTCGCTTCCATTGCATGTTTTGGTTGGCTCATCGCTACTCTCCTTGGATAGATGGGACGATGCTGCGGGAGTTCGCAGCGCTGGTCAAAGGCCATCGCTTCTGGATCGTTCTGGCATCTCTTGGATCAACGGGTTCACCTGGTCCTTGCTGCGAATGCGCGGACTGGTGCTGGTGACCTTTTTGCGAAGGAGAGGAAGGGTGCATCACGGGTCATCCGCTGCTCTTGCTGGAGACAGGAGGTGGTTCTGCGCGATGCGCTGACCGTGCATCCAATGCTTCACGGTCTGGACGTGTCCAGCCCGTACGAACTTCGCGACGTGGGTCCGGAACTCGCCGTAGCCAATCCGATCGGCGTGGCGCGCGTTCCTTCTTCGGGCGGCCGCGGCCGCGCTTGGGTGGAGGCGGGATGGGGTCGGTCATGCGCTGGACGGCAGATTCAGGAAGCGTGGGCGGGCTAGGCCGAGGCGCGGGACGCCGCCGGCGTGGCGTCCTGCAGCCAGCGGCGCATGGCGGGATAGCCGCCGGGATGCCGCGGCAGCCGGCACAGGCCGGCGTGGGCCAGCCCGTGGATACCGGCGTAGTGCCCAGTGGACAGCATGCAGCGCAGGGAGGCGCCGTCGCCGGCGTACTCGGTGTCCTGGATGATGTCTGCCGGCGCCAGGCCGCTGGCCAGCCCCGCGGCCCAGGCCCACGCCGTGGCCTCGGGGTCGGAGCACTGCAGGGCGGCGCGCATCAGCGGATGATCTGGCTCCAGGTCGAGGGTGTGCAGGTGCGCGAACATGGCGCGGATCGCGCAGGAGACGTCGCCGTCGACGGACTCGCGGTACGGCGGCGGTAGGCACGCCAGGTGACCTGCTTCATGAAGCAGGTTCGAGGCGGGGCAGACGGGGGTCAGCAGGAGGCGGCCGCGGGTGATCCGCACGCCGGGGAGGAAACTCAAGGCCGGCAGCGCATCAACCAGTTCGGGCGCCAGGCCGATCTTGTCCAAGAAGGCGATGGCGCGGCGCAGGGCTACGTCTGGGGTTGCCATGCTCATACTCCTGAAGCGCGGGCAGGCGCTAGCTGCGGTGCTGGGCATCGCGACCAAACGGTGTCGTGGACGAAAGCCGCGAAGCGCCGGAACTCCGTGTCGGTGCGGCCGCTGGCCAAGTCGATGGCCACGTTGACCGGCGGACCGGCTAGGCGTAGATTCGAGCCGGTCAGCAGGTCGAACCCGGTGACGAATTCGGTGTTGGCGGCGCATTCGCGCAACACGGTTTCAAAGCCGGCCGCTGCCGCCGGCGACGCGAACGTCAGCGTGACGTTGTTCCACGGGGTGGTGTCGGTTCCCATCCTGATCTCCTGCCGCCGCGCTGCGCGGCGCAATCTGCATCCAAGCCACGTCTGGTCACGAACCGGACGAAAGCACCCTACCCCGAATATACACGACATACAAGTGTCATTGTCGGACGTAAATAATACGCAGTACGCATTACGTAATACGGAATGAATTACGAATTGCAAAATGGCAAAAAAGGGCCTACAGTGCAGCTGTCGCACCGGGCGACGTCGACTTCTTGAGTTCATGCCGCGCCAGACCGAGCTGTCCGAAGCTGAGGTGTTCCGCGCCATCGAGGTATTGCTGGCCAACGGCGACTACCCGACGTCGGCGCGGCTGCGCGAGGCGCTCGATCACCGCGGCAGTCCGGTGGTCCTGCAGCGCTTTCTGGGCGCGTGGTACGCGCAACACGGCCCAGAACTGGCCAAAAGGGCCGCGGCCGCGCCGGCGAAGACGCTGGCCGGCGGCCTGCAGGCCGAACTCAAGCGCCTGACCGCGACCGCCGTGCAGGAGGTCGAAACCGCCCAAGCCGAGCGCATCGCCGCCCTTGACGCCCGCGCGGCTGCGCTGGACGCGCGTGATGCTGATCTGCTGGCCCGCGAACAACGCCTCGATGCACGCGAATCCGCCTACGCCGAACACCTGGTCGACCTGCGCGCCCAGCTGGAGGCGGCGGCCGCGACGCAATTCCGGTTGGAAGAGGCGCGCGATCGCGCGCTCGAGGAAGGCGGGGTGTACCGCGGGCAGGTCGAGGCGCTGAAGGCCGCCAGCGAGATCCGCGAAACCGAACTTGACCGCCTCCGCGCGGCGGCGGAGCAGATCCCGGCGCTGCAGGCGGCGCTGGAGCGGGTGCAGGCCGACGTCACCCGGGAACAGGCGCGGGTGGTGGAACTCGTCGGCGAGCGCGATCGACTGCAGCGTCTGGCGAGCGAGCGAGCGGCGGAGCTGGCCAAGGTGAAGGGGCAACTGGATCGGGCCGATGAGGCCGCGACCGCGCAAACGGCGATACTGGCCGAGACGAGGCAGCAGCTGCAGGACGCCACGATCGAACTTGCGGCCCAACGGGTCCGCGGCGAGGCTCTGGCCCGCGAGCTGGAGCAAGCCGTGGCCGGTCGGCGAGGCGATGCCGAACGACTCGAGGCCCTGCGCCAAGCGGTGGCCGACGCGGAGCAGCGCCAGGCCGTGCTCACGGCTCAACTCATCGCAGCCCAGGCCGAGCGTGCCCGTCTCGAGGGCCTGGCCACGGACCTCGCCGGGCTGAAGGATGCGGTGCAGGGTCTTGGGGGACAGTTGCGTCCGCCCCCGGGGCGGCGCGGAAGCCCAGGCAGCGAGGATTGAATTTGAATCCTCCCCTTGAATCCCGTGCGGCCTTGTGCTTGGCCGGCCGGTGTGATCTGCCGCAAGCGGGGCCTCGGTCGGCGGTCGCGCTGGCTGAGACCAGGCTGGGTACAGTGGTCCCGGTATGAATCCGCACGCTTACGCCACCCGCTTCGACCGGCTCCGCAGCGAACCGACCTGGCGATTGCTGACCGCCAACCTCGCCCCGGACGTGCTGGGCCTGTTGCGGCATCTGCTGTACGACAGCGAGCGCACTGTGGCCGGTCCGGCGTTGCTCGCGCGCCTGACCACCGAGCTCGACCTGCTGCGCACGCAAGGCCGTGATCTCGCCGGGGATGCCCGTTACTACCTTCGCGAATGGGTGACACAGGGGTGGGTGGAGCGACGTTTTCCCGAAGGCAGCGACGAGGAGTTGTACGAACTCAGCGCAGCGGGGCTGAAAGCCGTCCGCATCATCGCCAGCCTCGAAAGCCAGCGGGAGTCCGCCACCGAGAGCCGGTTGTCGCTGGTCATGTCGCAGCTGCAGCGGCTCAGCCGCGCGACCGAAGCCGACCCAATGGTGCGCTTGGAACACCTGTACGAGGAACGCCGACGGATCGATGCCGAGATCGATGCGGTTGCCGCCGGCGACGTGTCCGTCCTGGATGCGCGCCGTGCCGCGGCCGACCTGCGCGAGATCCTGGCCCTGGCGGTGGAACTGTCCGAGGATTTTCAGCGCGTGCGCGATCGCTTCGCCGCGCTGTACCAGACCTTTCGCGAACGGATCATCCAGGAAGATGGGCAACGCGGAAAGGTCTTGGCGGAAGTGTTCGACGGCGTGGACGTGATTGGCCAGACCGAAGAAGGCGAGGCGTTCAATGCGTTCTGGAGCCTACTCACGGATCCGGAGCAGAACGCGCAACTGGAGGCCTCGATCGACGCCCTCACCCGCCGCGAGTTCGCCAGCACCCTGACGCGCGAAGAGCGCGTGTTTCTCAGCCGCATGACCCGCACGCTGCTGGATCGAGCGGGCGCAGTCAACGACAAACAAACCGGGTTTGCGCGCAACCTGCGCAACTTCGTGCAATCGCGCGAATACCAGGAGCAGCGCCGCCTGACCCGCCTGCTGCAGTCGACCAAGGCCGACGCATTGAATGCGCGCACGGCCTTGCGTCCGGAAAACCCAGTCGGCTACACCCTGCAATTGAGCAGTGCCACGTTTCGCTCGCTGGGCCAGTGGAAATTGCACGATCCGGTGCAAGGCATCGTCGCCGGTGAGCTGATCGAGGGCGAGTCCTCCGCCGTGGCATTGGAAGACGTGCTCGCCGCCGTGCAGGAAGCCGACATCGATTTCCGCACCTTGGCCGCGAACGTGCGCCAGGTGCTCGACCACGCCGGCCAGGTCAGCATTGGCGGTCTGCTGGCGCAGTTCCCGGCAACGCAAGGACTGGGCACGGTGGTGGGCTATCTCTCGCTAGGCATCAAGCACGGCTTGGTCATGCGCGATCAGAGCGAACGCGTCGGCTGGTCCAGCGGCGAGGTGCTGCGCCACGCGACGATTCCGCTGGTCTATTTCGTTCACGAACGCAAGGAAGAGCTGCATGGCTGATGCCGCTGCCCTGTTGCCGCCACTATTCCCCGAGGACCGCGGCAGCCTCGCCTTCGATGCGCGGCTGGTGCTGTGCAAGCTGCTAAGCGGTCCGTGTCTGGATCCGGACAGTCCACTCTGGACGGCGCTGCTGCGCGATGAAGCCACGGTCCGGTCGCGATTGTCGGAGGTGTTCCTCGAGCTGGTGATCGATCGTGAGCGCAAGGTGGCCTTCACTCGCCCGGCCGAGACCGGTGAACTGGACGTGCCGGTGCTGCAGCGATCCACCCCCTTGTCCTATCTCGAATCGGTGTTGCTGCTGCACCTGCGCCAGGTGTTGGTGGAGGCCGACACCCGCGGCGAACGCGCCGTGGTCGAAGAAGCCGAATTGCTGGACACGTTGGCGATCTATGCCACCGGCAGCGGTGCCGACCAGGTGCTGGCGACGAAGCGCATGAACGCGGCGATCGACAAGATGCGCAAAAACACGATCCTGCAAGGCATCCGGGGGGAGGATCGCCGGTTCGAGGTGTCCCCTACCCTGCGCCTGCTGTTTCCGGCGGAAGAGGTGGCGGCGCTGTCGGCCGCCTACCGCGCCCTGATCGGTGCCGGCGGCGCCGCGGTCACGACCGGAGAAGATGACGATGACTGATCGCGCGACCGACACGGTCCTGTTTGCCGACCTGCCCTCGCCCGCCGACGAGCAGTTCCGCGCCAGCCGGTTGTCCGTCTGGAACTGGGGCACCTTTTCCCGTCGCCATACCGTGGACATCGCGTGGGACGGCCACCTGCTGCTGGGGCCCAGTGGCGCCGGCAAATCGACGCTGCAGGATGCGATGTCGGCCCTGCTGGTACCGCCGCAGAAAGTCCGCTTCAACGCTGCCGCCGAGGAAGGCGAACGCGGCGGCCGTGACCGCACCCTGATGTCCTACGTGCGCGGCGCCTGGGCAGACCGCGGCGAGGAAGGCTCGCGCGAAACCGCCAAACAGTTCCTGCGCGGCGATGCCACCTGGTCGGCCATCGCACTGGAGTATCGGAACAGGCGCGGCCGGATCCTGACGTTGGTGCGGGTCTTGTGGCTCCGTGGCGCGGGCACGAACGCCAACCTCAACAAGCATTTCATGGTCGTGGAAGGCGAATTCGACCTCGCTGAGCTCAAGGACTTTGATGGAGAACGCCGGACATTGCGGCAGAAGCTGAGCCGCCCTGGCCTGCGCCATCACGACGACAGTTTCGCGGCCTTCCAGGAGCACTGGTGCCGGATCTTCGGCATCGAGGATCCCAGCGTGTTGGACCTGCTGCACAAGACGCAGTCCACCAAGAGCCTGGGCGACCTCAATTCGTTCCTGCGCGAGTTCATGCTGGCGGAGCCGGATACTTTCGAGAAGGCGCAGGCGCTGGTTGACGAATTCATCGATCTAGAAGAGGCGCACCGCGCTGTAGTGACGGCGCGCCGGCAGATCGAGGTGCTGGCGCCGGCGCGAACTGCGCACGGCGAGTACGAAGCGGCCGGTGCCGCGATCGCGGACAACGACGCGCTGCTCGGTGCGCTGCCGGCGTTCCGCTACAGCCTGGAAGTGGGCTTGCTGGAAACCGAGCACGACGCCCTCGTCCGCGGACGGGCCATCGCCACCGCCGAGCGCGAGCAACTGAGCGAACAGCTGCGCCTGACCGACGAAGCCATTCAGGGCTTGGAACGGCAGCGACTGGCCCAAGGCGGTGGCAGCCTCGAAGAGATCGAAGGGCGTATTGCCGAGCTGACCATTCAGCGCGAGCGACGCAGCAAGGCCCGCGAGCGGACGCAGCTGGCGTGCCGGGCCTTGGGGTGGGAGGTGGCGGAAGACGCCGCTGGGTTCGCGGCCCAGGCCGAGGAAGCACGGGCCTTGGTCGAGGCCAGCGATCGTCGCCTGGCCAGTCGCGTGGAAGAAGAGCGCACCTTGGCAGTGAATCGGCACGAACAGGACAAGGTGTTCGCCGAGTTGCGACAGGAAGTCGCGGCCCTGGAAGCCCATCCCTCGAACATCCCTAGCCGGGTCCAGGCATTGCGCACCCGCCTGTGCGAGGCCCTGAACATCGCGCCGGCGAAGGTAGCCTTCGTGGGCGAACTGGTGCAGGTTCGCGAGGAAGAGCGCGCCGGGTGGGCGCCGGCGGCCGAACATCTGCTGCGGTCCTTTGCCCTGGACCTGCTGATCGACGAGGCCGACGATCGTCGGGTGGCGCGGTGGGTCGATGAAACGAACCTGCGTGGGCGCATCGTGTACCACCCGGTGCGCAGTGGCCAGCAATCCGCGGCGCGCGATCCGCAGGGACCGGACTCGATCCTGCACAAGCTCGAAGTCAAACCTGGGCACCCCTTTGGTCCCTGGGTCCGCCGGGAGCTCGCGGAGCGCTTCGACTATATGTGCGTGACCAGCCCGGCCGAGCTGGCGCGAGGGGAAAAGCGCATCACCGCACAGGGCCAGATCCGGCACGCGCGGCGCCGCACGGTCAAGGACGACACGCTCGATCTCCACGACCGCCGCAATTGGGTTCTCGGCTTCGACAATCGCGACAAGCTCGCCCGTCTGCGTGAATTGGCTGCAGACTCCGGCGCGGCCTTGGCGGCCACCCAGCAAGCGATCGAGGCGCTGGGTCGCGACCGTCAGGGGGATTTGCTGCGCACGCGGGAAGCGCAGGCTGTGGCGGCGACCGATTGGAGCGACATCGATGTGGCCACGCTGGCCTCGCGAATCGGCCAGTTGGAGGGCGACCTGGATCGCGCACGCAAGGGCAATCCCGGGCTGGCGCAGGTGGAGGGCGAATTGGCCGCGGCACGACTCCGACAGGCCGACGAGAACCGCGCCTGGGCCGAGCGCAAGGTGCGCATCGACCAGGCAAACGAGCGTGAACCCGCGCTGGAGGCTGAGCTGCAGCGGGCCCGCATCGAGACCGCGGGCTTGCTGGCCGGGCATGCCACTGCGCTGCGCGGGCGGTTGCCTGGCAGTTGGCAGCCGACCCGGGCCAATCTCGCCGAGACGCTGCAGGCGGTGGCCTCGGAGTTGGAAAAAGACAATCGTAGGCTTGCGGCACGCATGGCCAGCCTCGCCGGCGCGATCACCGCGGCCTTCGCGACGTTCCTGCGCGAATGGCCGGAGGAAGCTGCGGCCCTGCAGGCCGAGTTGGCCTTCGCACCAGACTTCTTCGCCAAGCTGCAGCGGGTCGAAGATGACGGCCTGCCCCAGCACGAAGCGCGGTTCCTCGACCTGTTGCAGAAACAGAGCACGCAACGCCTGGCCGAACTGAGCCAGCTGCTGACGCAGGCCAAGCGCGAGATCGCGAGCAAGCTGGTCGACGTCAACGATGCATTGCGTCTGGTGCGCTACAACCCGGACAGCTACCTGGAGATCGAGTCGATCGACCTGCATCTGCCGGATGTCAAGGAATTCCGGGACACGCTCGCGGTCCTGTTTGCCGAGCAGCGCGCCCAGACCGACAACCCGGTGGAAGCCGAACGACGCTTCGAGGTGCTGCGAGCGCTGGTCAGTCGTTTGCGCGCCGACGAGGCGTGGCGTGCAATCGTGTTGGACGTCCGCCGACACGTTCAGTTCATGGCGGTCGAGCGCGAACATGGGTCGGGGAGCGAGATCGAACGCTACAGCGGCAGCACCGGTAAGTCCGGCGGTCAGCGTCAGAAGCTCACCGCTACATGTCTGGCCGCAGCGCTGCGCTTCAAGCTGGGTGGCGTCGACGGCGGCGTGCCCTCCTATGGCACCGTCGTGCTCGATGAGGCGTTCACCAAGACCGACAACGAATTCACCGCGACGTCGATGAAGATCTTCACCGAGCTTGGGTTTCAGATGATCGTGGCCACCCCGCTCAAATCGGTGATGACCTTGGAACCCTTTGTCGGCGGCGCAACATTCGTATCGATCACCAACCGGCACACCTCCTCGGTGCTGAACATCGCCTACGACCACCAAACCCAACGTCTGGACTGGACGGATTCAACCCGTGCTGCAGTAGCCAAGGCTACCGAGGAAGATGAAACAGCCTGACGACGTTCGCCGCCGCCTGGAGACCGCGTGGGCGCGCAACTGGACCGACTGGCTCGGCGGCGGCGGCGCCTGGCCGCTCACGGTGTCCTTGGATCCACCCACTGAAGCGATGGCTCGCCGGCACTGGGCACATTTCCAAGCATGGGTGCACACATGGAATGCTCCCGAATGGGAAGGGCGCGTGGACTTTGCCTCGCGCAACTGGAGATCGCTCGGCACGCAGGACGTGCCGACCCTCGTCCGCTTCGACGGGCCCGAGGCCGTGACCGCGACGCTTGGTGCGGGGACTCAGCAACGCTGGGCGACCAGCGCGCTGCGCTGGACCGAGCGAGTGGCGGCTTGGCCCGACCTGACCGACGAATTGCGGGCGATCGCGGACAAGCTGGGGGCCTTCCGGGAAGCCGACTACCAACGGTTCATTGCGGCATTCGAATGGCTGGCGTCCCATCCCGATTCCGACCTCTACGTGCGCCAGCTGCCGATCGCGGGCCTGGACAGCAAGTGGGTGGAGGCGCATGCGGGCCCGCTCGCGCGCCTGCTAGCACAACGGCTGCAACGAGCCCCAGGACCCCTCACCCTGGTGGCGGGCTTGGCCCAGGAGCCTACGCGCCGGCGACTGCGCCTGCTCGATCCGCACCTGCGCGCTCAGCTGGGGGGACTCTCCGATCTGCAGGTGCCACTGGACGAACTGGCACGGCTCACCTTGCCCGTACATGTGGCCATCGTCATCGAGAACCAGCAGACCGCGCTGGCGTGTGGGGACATCCCTGGCGCGGTCTTGCTGATGGGCGGGGGATTTGCAGTCACCGAACTTGGGCACATCCCGTGGCTGGAGCGGGTGCCGATCGTGTATTGGGGTGACATCGATACCGCCGGCCTTGCGATCCTCAACGCCTTGCGGGCCTGGCACCCGCATACGGTGGCCTGCCTGATGGACGAAGCCACGCTGCTGTCGCACCGCGACCTGTGGTCGCGGGAGGAGGTGCCAACCCTCGGGCTCCATGCCCACCTTACGCCGGCGGAGGCTGAGCTGCACCGGCGTTTGGCGTTTGGCGGCGGGCAGCAGCACAAGCACTGGGAACCTGGAGTGCGGCTGGAGCAGGAGCGTATCGAATGGACGCAGGCTTGGGCCGTGCTGCGTGATGCTGTCGAGAACGCATGCTCATCGTACGCGCTACCTACTAAATCATCGATACCAACCGAGTGACGAAAAATGAGTGATAGCTGGATTTACGAACAGATTCGTACGTGCGCGATCGCGGCACACCGTGGCCAATTCGGCGTGCTCTCGACAGGCGAGCAATTGGCCGCGGCGTTGGTGCTAAATCGCCCCGATCTCCTGCAGGTCGCTGGGTACAGCATCACTTATGGAAGTGAGCCAAGATGCTGGGCTGAAAGCGAACGTGTCAAATCATCGAGCGGGACAGGGGTACGGAAGAAGCGGTGTGCGCCGGCAGCGATGACAGCTTTCTCGAGCCCTACGGAGTCGTCGGCTGTATAGACGATCAGGTTGGCGCTGGATGCCATCTGGGCACGTACTGACTGGACATACTCGACACCGCGCAATGGTGGCATGGTCAGATTTAGCACAATTGATGCACCTGGGTTTTCCGCCATAAGCCTGGCAAGCGTGAATGCGCTGTCCGCTTCCTTTACCGAAAATCCACCTTTCATCAATACCTGAGCGATGACCATGCGACCAGAAGGCGTGTCATCCGCAACGATGACGTCCGTGTTTGGTTGCAACTTACCGACCGAGTTCATGGTCGCTACTCCTGTGTGTTGAGAGACTTCCGTTGGCGATGCTGTCAATCAGTAGTCGTGCAGAGTTTTCTTTGGCGCGTGGAATACAGTCCCTGATTGCCTGAATCAAAGTGGGCAAAGTTTCCTGAATAGTGCTCTCATTGCCTGCGCGCCAAGCTCTGCAAAAGGATGCCAAGTCGAGGCAGCCAACATTCATCGCAAGTCCATGCATGGAATGCAGATCGGCACGAATCAATTCGGTATCCCTGCTCGACAAGGCCTTCTGCAGATTGTCAGCTTGGTTCGCGATGTCTTGGAACGACGTCTCGATGTACTCTCGTAAAAAATCGATCCCTAAGTTGTCGGCAACTTCAATTTGATGTTCGGTAAGAGTGACCGAAGCAAGATCGACAGCGCCAGGGGCTTCTGGTCTTGGATCGAAATCAATACGAACCAAGATTGCTTCAACTGCCTTGAGTAGATCGGATTGAGATGGAAGCGAGGGGATGCAAAGCTCGTCGTAGACGCGCGAAGAAACCTCGCCAATCAAAAGCGCCCTGACGTCTGCATCCCATCCACACTGCATTACACGAAGGTGTTTGAGTGTGTTGATGACCTCGTTCTCATCGTCCGTAGCGAGCAGCAGAAGATGAGGGCGTAGTTCGGCAGTCAGGTCGAGAGCCTGCTCATGATCGATCGCCACGTGAATGGTGTGCCCCGCCTTACGCAAGAGTTGGGCAATTCTGGCGCGCTCGTTTATTGAACTTGCGACAAGCACGATGCTGGACGCAGGCACGACCTTTCTGTGCCTGGCTGTTGAACCATCCAGCATGGTGACCACTGACGAGGGTGTTGATCCTGATTCCATAACAAGCACTTCCTTGCAACTCAGGGGCTTAGATTACCTACTTTGACGGCGATCACCAGTTGCCAAGGGTGGATTTCGCCATCTACTGTGGCGGCAAATGTGATACAGCCTGCCGGTGGGGCGAGCTGGTCCGGGCCCGGTCGCCCCGGCATGTTCGCGACCCGTAAGGGGCAAAACTGTGGGGAAAAGACGTGTTGTCATCACTGGGATGGGGGTTCTGTCCCCTATCGGGCGGTCTGTGGCCGAGGTCGTGGAGTCGCTGAAATCGGGCAAGTCCGGGATCAGGCGAATAGAACCCCCGAAACTATCTGGCGCCTACCCCGCCGGGGTGGTGGAGGGCTCTTTCTTGGAGGGCTTCGGACCGATTGAGCGTCCATTCCTGGAGAGGTGCCACGAGCTGGCAATCGTAGCTGCAGCTCAAGCGATAAGTGACGCTGGGGTTGAGACCTTCGAACACTATGGGGCTCGAGCGGGGCTCCACTACGGGAACGTGAATGGAGGATCTTCAAGCGTCCAAGGATGGTGTGAAGACTTGCTGGTCAACGGGAAGCAAAAGGCCAGGCCGTTCACCGCGATGACCATCATGTCGAACGCTGGTGGCGCACAGATAGCGATACGCAACAAGATCCTCGGACCGGTGCTTACGCACGCAAGTGCATGCGCATCGTCTGGGGTGGCCATCGGGGAGGCAATGCGTGCTATTGCAGATGGATATCTGGACATTGCCGTCGCCGGCGGTGCCGAAGCACCTCTGTCCGAAGCGTTGATTAGTGTGTTTGACGGCACCAGAGCGTTATCTAAGCTTGATCAGGATGACGCCAGCAAAACGTGCAAGCCCTTTTCTCGGGATCGATCTGGGTTAGTTCTTGGCGAAGGGGCGGCATTCCTGGTCCTGGAAGCTGAGGAGGTCGCGCAGCGGCGTGGGGCGAAATGCTACGGGTATGTGCTTGGGTACGGCGTATCTTGTGACGCAAGTCACATCGGTCAGCCTGCAACTGAAGGCCAAATTCGTTGCCTGGAGCAGGCTTTGAGCAGCGCCGGGATTGGTGCTGCGGACGTTCAGTACGTCAATGCACATGCAACCGCCACGCGCGGAGGGGACGAGATTGAAGCCGCGGCGATCCGAGCGGTGTTCGGCGCTAACGAGGATAGCGCCTTTGTAAGCTCAACGAAGTCCGTCCACGGTCATCTGCTTGGCGCGACGAGCGCGCTTGAGTGTTTGATCACGGTGGCTTCAATCAACGAATCAGTTATGCCGGCGAGCTCGCACCTAGGTGAGGTCGACGAAAAGTGCAACTTGAACCACGTAGGGGAATCGCCTCGCAAGGAATGCGTGATTGACAGGGCAGTCAGCTTCTCCTGCGGGTTCGGTGGAACAAATGCTGCGTTGGTCATAGGCAGCCAGAACAGCATCACCTAACCACGCCTACCCCCCCCCGAAGAGGATTCCCCTGATGAGCGCCCTGCCCTCCCATTCCACAAGTGCCACCCTACACTCCCTTCCAAATGCACGCTTTGCTCGCAGAGTCATTACTGAGAGCCGCGCCTTGGCTGGGGAAACTCTTTGGGTCAAGTTCACACCGGACGTTGAAACGGGCCTGCAGAACTTCACGCCTGCCCTTGTCGCTGAGTTCCAGGATGTTCTTGACTCACTGATGCGTAACAACAACACCTCCGCCGATACTGTGCCCCCATACACAGTCGTTCAGTCTGCACACCCGGAGTACTTCTCTGTTGGTGGTGACTTGCGGTTTTTCAGGCAGTGCATTGAGACGAGAGACGCCTCGCGTCTGAGAGACTACTCAATGAAGTGCTTGAACCTGATGTACACCTGGGCATCGCGCTTGAAAGCTCACAACACCTCGATCGCGCTGGTTCAAGGTAGAGCGCTTGGGGGTGGATTTGAGATGGCTTTGAGCACGGATCACATTATTGCTGAAGAACGAAGTGAGTTCGGGTTCCCGGAGATCATGTTTGGGCTGTTCCCGTGCACCGGTGCAATGGGGCTACTGACCAGTCGCGTTGGGGCAAAGCAAGCGGAACGGATGATGACAAACAAGAGGATCTACAAGGCGCGCGAGCTTCTTGAGATGGGTGTCATTGATGAAGTCTGCGCCGACGGCTCAGGTGAGCTTGCCGTTGAGCGCTTTGTTGCCGAGCATCAGAGTCGCCAGAAGGCAAGGTTCAAGATTCAGGAAAGCCGCTACCGCAGCTCACCACTAAACTACGAAGAGGGTGTCCTGGTGGTCGAGGACTGGGTTGAGTTGGCTATGGGGCTGACGCCGCAGGAGCTCAGGAACATGGAAATGCTGATCATGCTCCAGAAGAGTGACCCATCATCCAAGCAGCGGGTGGCCTGACCGCGCCGTCACGCGCTCCTAGTGGCTTCGTCCGCGAATGGCGCCCTCAGCTCATCCAAGGCCGCCAGAGCGGCCTTGGTGTTGGATGCGATTTCGGTCTTGAGTCGATCTTTTGTCGCCTGCAACTGACTGGTGGTGACATCCATCAAGTGCTCGCACTGGGCACCAAGGCGAAGAGCGCCAATGTTGACTGCGACGCCCTTCATCGCGTGGGCGCGCTGATGCACGGCCGCCGCATCAGCAACATTGATGGCGGCTATGAGTTGCTCATGAAGCACCTCGATGTCGTGCATGCCATCGCTGATCATTTTGTGGATGAAAGCTGGCGTGTCCTTGATCTCCCGTAGCGTATCCAGTATCGCTAGATCGATGTGTTGAACAGGGACGGCGGTGAGTCGCCCAGTTGCCTTGTCAGGGGCTGATTCGAGGCGAACAACGGTCGTAGTTTCAACCGGAAAGACGGACGCGATCGCGGTACGGAGCTTGTCGAACGTGAGGGGCTTGTAGACGACGCCTGCCGCACCTGCGTTGTTGAGCTTGCTGGCGGTCTCAATCGAAGTGTCCGCGGTCACGAAGAAGGTTGGCGCTGGATAGATGCGCCCAAAAGCGTACATCTGGTAGACCGACAGCCCATCCATATCGCTCATATTGAAGTCCAGCATGACGACGTCGAAGGACTTGCTGGACAGGTGCTCTATTGCTTCCCTGCCCGACCCTGCGACCGTTACCTGGTGGCCATCCTTGGCTAGCATCTGCTCAAGCAGCTCGAGGTTGAGGGCGTTGTCGTCCGCGATCAGAACCGTCTTCGGGGAAACAATCGATGCCACAGTGTGTTGCGGGGGCGCCGCTTGCTGTTTGGATATCGGCATCGAAATCTCGAACCAGAATGTAGATCCCTCGCCAGGCTTGCTGGTGACCTTCAGCTCACCCCCCATCCGTTGGACGTGTTCCTTGGCAATGGTCGTGCCGAGGCCTGTCCCTCGATACTGACGGCGGTCACCATTCTCTACTCGGTAGAAGGGCTCAAAGAGGCGACCCAGGTGCTCCACGGGAATGCCAATCCCGGTGTCCTTGACGCCAATCCATAGCCGGTAAGACTTCACGTCCTGATCTATCAGCTTGATCTGGACAGCGACAGTACCCTCGTGCGTGAACTTGACGGCATTACCAGCAAGGTTCATGAGGATGCTGGTCAACTCATGGGCGCACCCAACCACGTTGTCCTTGATGGCGGGGTCAACGTCAGCGATAAAAGCTAGGCCCTTCGACGTCGCGGCTTCCTGCAAGGCTGCCTGGACGCTATCCATGACCGTGCGTAGATGAAAAGGTCCAGGGGGACTGGGCGTTTGCATGCCCAGCTTCGATAGATCGAGTAGCTGGCTGATTTCCGCGTCGAGTGATCCAGACAAGGATACGATCGACTTGGCCAGTCTGATGTCGTCCGGGGACGTGGACTTGTGTTCAAGCAGTTGGGCGGCGGAGACGATGCCGGTGAGTGGTGTGCGTAGTTCATGACTGACGTTTGCCAACAGCTGACTCTTGGCTTTGCTCTCCCGCTCGGCATGTGCCTTTGCGAGCCTGAGCTCCATCATCAATGAGCCCGCGTACATAGGCACAACGATGAGAAGTACTAGGTGCGAAATTCCGACGGAGAGGTTCTCTTGCCAGAATGGCGACTCAACCAGCACTACGGAGAAGCCAATGATCGATGCGACTTGGCACACGCGCATGACTTGTGGGCCAATTCTGAAGCCAAAGCCAAGAATGGTGAACAAGTAGAACGCCATGACCGGTATGGCCTGCTCACCTTCGGCATAGAGCACGGCCGATAGCATCAATGGGTCAAGGACGGCGGTGCCAAATGCAATGTCCTTCCACCGTAGGCGACCAGGGTGCCTCGATAAAACGAATGCGGCAACGACATAGACGATGTAGATACAGAGAGCCAGGATTCCTGCGATCTCTGGTTTGCTGGTTTCATTGCCGCCCCAAAGGATCATGCATAGTGCAGCGATCGCGACGGGGATTCCGAGCTTCAATCGGATTCCGGATTGGCGTTTGACGGCAGAGCGGAGCTGATCCGTGGCAATGATGTCCATCACATTGTCCCGTTATTGCCTGTAGGATGCTGAGAGTATTCCGGAGATCCCCCCATGCACCGCGATGAGATTTTTTCCACCCTGAAAAACTTGGTAGCCGAGCGATTCGAGGTGCCACCCGAGACGCTGTCATTGGAGACTACGCAGTCTGATTTACAGATCGATTCGATCTTGATGGTAGATCTGATGATGGATGTAGAAGAGCGGCTCAGCTTCACGTTTGATTCTCTGGATTTGCCTAAGAACCCTTCCTTGGGCGCAATCGTCGACATGGTCGACAAGAGCATCAACAAGTAGGTTACTGAAGCTGCCTTTGGGCCTGCACCAACCGCTCTCATGGACGATCCCTTGGTCCTTGGGATGGAGCCGACGCTTTAGCCTGGTGTGATACACCAGGCTAAACGGCTGGACCAGCGCAGCGCGGACACTACGGTTGGCCCTTGTGCGTTTTAACATGCAATTTTCGGGCCAGAGGACGAACCTGAATGAGCTTCGATTTGCAATCGTTGTCGCAGAACAGCTCGATACCTTGATCTCGCAGGCTAGGAAGAGGCTCCATGCCTTGAAGAAGCGCAAGCCGATAGCGGTCGTTAGGGCGACACTGCGGAAGATCGCACAGGCTGAAGGGTACTCACTGGAAGAGTTGTTTGGCGGTCTGCTGGCGACATCGCAGGAATCGAAGGTGACAAAAAAGCGCTCAGTTTCGCCCCTTGCTGGCGCGAAAGTGCCGCCGAAGTATCGCAACCCAGCTAACCATGCTGAGGTTTGGTCAGGGCGTGGGCTTCGCCCCGTGTGGCTTGCCACCGCATTGAAAAGGCGCGGCGCCAAGCTGGAGCAGTTCCTGATCAGGAAGACGTAGGCCGGGCGACAGAGAGTTTGTCGAGAAGGCCCGCATTCTGGCGCTCAAGCTCTTCTACCCTACCCTGCAGCCTGGCGCTATCGAGGGTGTCCTTCTGGGCGGCGGCTAGATCTGCGGTAAGGCGCTGGACCTGTTGCAGGGCGGCGTTAAGTTTTTCATTGGCCGCCGAAAGCTCAACCGCCTGTGTTTGGTTGGTCGATTGGAGAGCTTCGAGTTCAGTGCCGCGCCTTGCGATCGAAGCGTTAGCTTCTGCAAGCTTGGCCTCGAGCTCGTCGACAGTCTCGCCGGCATCTGCCATCTCCCTGTCGGCCATGGCGCGCTTTTCTTCGAGACTTCGAACAAGCTCGCCAACCCGAGCTTCACCCGCGCGGACCGTCAGCTTGTGCAGGTCTGCTGCAAGTGAGTCGAACTTGCCGCCGAACTCTTCCTTGATCGTCCTCAGTCGATCGCTGATTTCAACTGGCAGCTCAACCGGCGGGGCCTCCGGCGTGCGGCCTTCCTCGAGGTGCTGTTCCCAGATCTGTTTCAACCTGGTGGCGTTGCCGCCTTTGAGCAGGGTGCGCAATGCAAAGCCGGTGACGGTACGGCGTGCCTGGATCAGGGTCTCGCCCGCGGCGATGATCTCTTCCTTCGTGATTTCCGGGGGGCGGGCCATGTGCCGATCCTGTTGCTGGTTTGTTCGCTCAGCATAACAAACAAACTAACAAACTAACAAACCCCAGCAGGCCGGGCCGCGGCGGCAGGAAAATGTCACGAATCCGTGGCCCTACCCGGCGAGAGGCGGAAGATGTCCCATGGTCCCGAGCAACCAAGGACCTGTGGCCATGCAAGAAGCGAACGCAACCCTCGCAGCGGTGCTGCGTCTCCCCCAGTGCGTTGAAGTGGAGCCGGACAAGGGCTGTAAGCGAGCCGTCCTGAACCTGGCCAACGGAATGACCATCCAGCTGCCGGCGAGTGGTGCCGGCTTCTCCCTGTGGGGGAAGTCGGGCTCTGCAGCGATCGGATCGGACTGCTTGATCGTGCCGACCTCGCCCCGCCAGCACGTCACGCAAGACCAGGACGCATTCAAGGTCTTGGCAGGGCCGGACCTGCCCAGCCTTGTGAAGGTGTGGGAAGCCCAGGCCAAGCAGCTATTCGGTGCCTGACATGTCGAACCAGGACCAAGCGCCCTTGGATCGCGCCCAGGGCGCCGCAGAACAGCCTCAGGCGGCGCCGCGGCGCCGCCGGCGCATTCCCGTGTATGTCTGGGTCATCTGCGCCGCTTGCGCCGTATGGCTGTGCATGGCGCTCTACGGGCAACTGATCCGGGACGGACTGATCGCCGATCCTGTGGCCGAGAAAGCGAAAGCGGCGGCCGAGGCGGCCCAGATCGCTGCAGCGGCCCCGAAGCGAACTGAGCCAGGCGGAGCCGCCATCAGCGACATGGATAGGCCTGTGGAGGTCAAACCGCCCGTGGATGCCTCGCAGGATCGAGGGGAGGAGATCCTATCGATCTCTTCCAGGCGGTGCGGGATGCTGGATCCGAGCTATCAGGCGAAGGTGCTCGAGGAAGGCAAGTGTGAGGTCTTTCTGCACGAGCTGGCGAGGCAAGACCAGGCGATCCTGATCATGGCCTCGCCACGATATGGCGTGCGACCGAACGGGAGGCCGATAATCACGATGCTCCCGGAATCAGCGTACCCAAAGAGGTAGCGTGTCCGATTTCATAGTCCGCATCGATGGTCAGCTAGGACACCGTCTGTTGATACGGCCGGTGGACGAGTACTTGAACTACTTCCTGCTGGACGACGGGGACAGGACGCTAGTGGGCATCATGGGTTACGGTCTGCGACCTTTCATCCAGCGAGCGCATGATGGAAGCGGCTCTGGTTGGCTCCATCTCGGAACGATCGTACTGATGATCTCGGAAGGTGATGCCTTGAATGCGATCGCAGACTACCTTGGGTTGCAGGAAGGTTAGGTCGGAGCCTGGAAGGCAGCGGCGGCGAGCCGGCGCAACTCAGCCCCTTGCCGGCCTTGCTGGTCTTTGGTCGAGTGGCTTGACCATATCTCGAAGTCCGACACGACCTCGATCGCTTTGATTGATGCGAGCGGGTGTTCGAGCCGGTGGTCGTAATCGCCGGCGAGCCAACTTGCTCCCATGTCTGCATTGGGCACATAGAGACCTTCGCTCAAGGCTCTCCACCTCCTGACCTTCAATGAAGGGTCGTCGTCTTCTGCTGGCACGTACGGCGTGTCGACCAGGTCGACCAGGACTCGAGCCGTCATGGTGGTTTCGGCGCTGATCTTGTAGCGCCTGGCAACTCCCTTTGCCGTGATGATCGACTCTTCGTACGTGGCCAGAAGCTCCCCAACATCGCAGTATGTGCCGGTGCAATCGACGTGAATGCCAAGGTGTTCGAGCACGATCCGGTAGGTTGCCTCGCGTATCCAGTAGGCATCTATCGAGCCAGGGAGGAAATGGGGTGCGATTGGGGGTGGTGGCCGCACCAAGGCCATGAACTCGACGGGGCCCTGATGGACCGGTTTGATGGCGGAATAGTGGATGTTGCTCATGGCGCATCCGCGACAGGCCGCGCCTGGATCTCGTCGAATTTCTGGCGCTTCTTCTCGATCTGCTGGCCTACCTTCTCCAAGGCGGTTCCGTGTTCTTCTGCGGAGTAGATCTCGAATTCCTGGATGAGGAACCGGCTACGCCTGCCGTCGACGCCTACGGATCGAAATCCGATATGCGGTGTGCCACAACGAGGGCACTTGGCCAGGCAGGTAATTCTGAAAGCGCCGGGGCCTGATGCCTCGATGTGGAATGGTCGAACGTCGGCAATCGCAGCGGTGCATTTGATGCAGTCGGGATCAGGCGCGTCTGGCAGCCTCTGGTTGAGCAGCTGGCGCGCCGCGTTCGGCACCAGGTTGGAAGGTTTCTGGAAGAACTTGCGCATGGCGGTGGTACCTAGTTGAGCTTCGGTGCATTGACGAAATGAAGTCCGCGAATGGGTGCCATCGTGGTGCGGATGATGGCGAACAGCTGGTTGGACATGCGGTAGTCAATGTGGTCACGCTTCATGCGCATGGACATGATGCCGCCGGCAAGGAACTGTTCGTCGGGGGAGTACTGCATGAAGCTGGTTCTGAGCTTGCTGTGGAACGTAGCGTTCATTTCAAGGATGAGCGACGCGAGGAGGGGCTGCTGCTGCAGCTGGCAGATTGTCGCAAGGGCGTGATTGGCCTTGGCCACGTTGTTGAGGCTTTCGCTCTTCACTACCCACTCAAGGTCTTCGTCGCCACGGTGAAGCGCCATGGGGACGATTGTTAGCTCGGTACTGATCTTGCTGAAGGGGATGACGAACTCGTTGGGTAGCTCGTGCGCGAACGACTGGAGAAGATCGCCGATCGCGTGTATCTGAGCCTGGATCGGGTCCCGGTCGGGGGCGATTCTCGCTTGGAACTGTGCCCAGAACGCGATCAGCTTCTTTGCCCTGGCGTACTCAATCCGCTTGAGGAAGTCTTCGGTTGCGCTACCGGTCCGCCGGCGAGGCTCGTCGGCCCAGCTGAGCAGATCCTCATAATCCATCGGGCTGATGGCGGATGTTCGCGTGATGGCTTTGTCTGCCTCGCGAATTAGGCGCAGCGCCAATGATCGAAACGCGAGTTTGGGACTGATCGCCCGTTCCGGATCCCAGTTGATGATGGATTCGTCGGTCTCGCTTTGCTCAAGCAGTTGCCGCAACGCCCGATCGATGATGATCGCGTCCCTGGTTTGTGCCTCTAGGCGGTCAAGGGTGTTCTGGAACACGAGGTCCAGTTGCTTGGCAAGCTCAAGCAGGCTTGCCGGATCAGCCATTACCTACACCTTTCGCTTCTTCGAAGTGATCGGCGATCGACAGTTCCTCCCGGTCAGGGACGCTGACGTTGTTGTCGCGCAAGTACGCCTCGATGGCATCCCTGTCTCGCCAGCGGATGACCAGACCGAGGGACTCCCAGGCCACGATGCGTTGAAGAGCCTCTGGGCGAGCCTTGGATAGTTCCTTGAGATTCCAGAGTTCGGCGTGCGACAGGGCGGTAATGCCTTGATCCATGCGCCATTGCGCGAGCGCCCAGTCTTCGGTCTGCCGGTTGACCTGGACTCTCAGGCCTACGATGAGCAGCAATGCGCCGACAGACAGATGCGCAGGGATGAGCGCGCCGGTACCCCCTTTCAACAGGTGTAGCCCGCTGATACCAATGATCAGCGCCGCGACGAAGAGGCAGGTGTCGGCTACCAGTTTGGACCGCCTGGACGAGCGTTTTGCTTCGGAGGCTGCGGCGGTCTGTCTCTCGCTCGTTTCGGAAGCCGACCAGGGGGTGTGGGCAATCAGTCGGTTCAGTGATTGGATGTCCATGGCCACCTCAGTGCAGAACCAATGGCGCCGCGGGCGCGACGATCGCAGGTTCGGTGGCGGTGGCGGCGCGCCGGCCCGACGAATGGACGGCCGGTGTCTTCCTCGAATCGAACGCCAGGTGCCGGTCCTGGTCGATGCGGACATCCCCGTCGCTGACGCTGACCAGACGTCGCTCCAGCAGTCCCTGGGTATCTGCGCTTGCCGGTGTGTACGTGTAGACCAGGAAACGTGACGGCTTGTTGACCGCGTCCGTGTACAGGTCGTCGTCGTCGCCCAGAGCGTATGCCAGGACCACCGCACGAGTGCCGGGTGCATGCCGGAGATGCTTGGCACGTCGCAGCAGACCTTCGGGCGGAGTGTTGAACGCGTCGGTCAGGGCAACGAAATGGATGCTCTCGCTGTTGGGTAGACCGCGGGTATCGAGGGTGAAGTAGAAGGCAGGCGTGGCGAAGAGCGGCCTTGGGGACCTCGTGGAGTAGTGCAGTGCCCACCGTGCGGCACATGCGATCAGCGTATTTTCTTCAGGTGCCGTCATTGCCGAGGTCTTTGTCTTACGTGGTTCGATTCTGGAATGACTGGCCTGGCAGTGCCTTTCGGAATTGGCGAGTTAGCGGCCGGAATTACGTCATTGGGACAAGCCAGGGCTGATGTAGGTCAGCGAAGCTGATCATGACCAGCAAGCGGCGCCAATCTGTGCGGGGGTTCTCTCCCCCGACCCAGGTGGCCACCTGGGTTGGGCGGCTGGCAGGAGACGCCAGAAAGCAAGAAGCCGATTCGCTACAGTGCTCGCCTGTAACGAATCGGCTCTGGGATAGGCCTGGTTACGACTCAGCGAGAGGCCTGTCCCTGGCGCTGCCCTTGACCGCGTGCGGCGGTGGCTTCAGTGCGCTTCGTGTAGAGGTCATACACTCTGCGAACCTCGGCCATCATGAAGACAGGGCTCTGGCCCTTGCCTTGGTCCTGCAGGGTGCGCGAGAACACCTCCAGCACTTCCTTGGCGTCCGTGTGCGAGATGTTGATGCGACGGACGTCCTCGCGTCCGTGGGCGACGGTGAGGCGAATGGCACCGGCGTACTCGCCGCTGGTTTCCTCGAGCTCGAACCACTTCTGGTTGTCGCGGCCGTGGCCAGCGAATCGACACTTGGGACCAAAGCCCATGAGGACCGCATAAGCGATCTGCACCTCATGCGGCTCCATCATGATGATGATCGCGCCCTGCCAGTCCACCCCCTCCTTGCAGGTCTTGCCCTGGAACTTGGCCTTGGCGACCTTCAGGTTGACGGTGTTGTTGGTGCGCTGCAGGTTGGGCGTGCGCTCGAACGTGGCGGCAATGTCCTTGCCATAGCAGGAGTGCTGGTCGTACTGGCGCTGGTTCTGATGCCCGTTGCCCTGCCCGTTGCCCTGCGCATGCCCCTGGTTCTGTTGGTCATTGCCATTGCGGCCGCCGGCATTGGAACCGTCAGAAGGGGCGTAATCGCGGGAAGACGGCTCAGCGTCGAAGTCGTTGGACTGGGTCCGGCTCGGCATCTGCGAGACGTTGCTGTGCTGCTGGCGGGTCGCCGGCGTACGAGCGGCGGCCTCACCATCGGCGCGGTAGACCTGGGACTGCTGGCGCTGCGCAGGAGCCCGCTGCTCCCGCTGATTGTTCTGTGGCTGCTGGACGGGCTGGTGGCCGGTAGGCGGCGCGACATCAGTCTCGTGGAGGGGCTGTGCGAGCTGATCGACGGGTTCCTGGCCACCGCCGGCGCCGCCAGTGGCGCGCTCGATCAGCTGGTCCAGGATCGTTGAGGCATTGGCGTCGCCTTCAGCGGACTTGACCATCAGCTCCCGGATCTTCGGGTATCCGTTTGCGTCGACCATCTTGCAAGCCACAGCCATGACGGCGGCCGACTTTCCGGTCTTGATCATGTAGGCGCTGGCCTTGGCCGAAAGGATCGCCTGGTGGATACGAACCTTGGCCTCGCTGTCACCCGATCGAGCGGCGGAAAACAGCCCCTGGAGCGGCTGGATGCCGATGTGCTGGACGACCTCGGTGGCCTCGTCGATGTCCACAGCAAGCAGGCCGAGCTGGTTGATGGCGTTGGTGATGTTGGCGAAGGTGGTCTGGGCGATGCTCATTGGGGAAAGTCCGGTTGGCTCACTATTTCTTCTATCGCGGCGGCCCATCCGATCCAAATGAGGTTGTGATCTGTGCGGGGGCACAGTCGGAATACGTGGTTCCAGTCTCTGTAGCCGAGACTGGGATGCGATTTGCGATGTCGTCTGGCGACATTCGTCTTTCCTGAAATAAGAAACCCCGGATGCAGAGTGCCCTTTGAGGGGGCACGTGCAATCCGGGGTTGGTACTACTTACAGCGTTACAGCTGGACTTGGCTGCCGAACAGATCCAACGGCGGCTCCGATTGAGGTTGTTGCTCGAAAGCATCCCTCATCGAGTACGCCGGCGGTCCATCCTGCTGCACTTCGCCCTTCTTCTTGCCGTACATCCACCTGGCCATGCCTTTGAGGGCGTGGGTCAGTGATTCCGCAAGCGGGCCGGTGATCTCCGGAGACCGCAAAGTCGACGATCTGCCTGCGATGGTACGTGCCGCACAAGCCATTACTTGGTTGAGCATGGGGTCCTTACGCGCATGACGGAGCCACTGGAGATATTCCTCGTGCGTGGCGACGTCGGCAGGTGGTGCCAGTACAGCGAACTCACCTGTCGCGCCCGGGGTCGTGTCGAAGGTCGACGTGTTGAAGATAGTCATGCGACCACCTCCTTCTTGGCTTCCTTCACTTGCACTTGACCGATGGAACCACGGAACTGCTCAAGCGTCCTGAGGAACTTGAGCACCTGGAAGTGGCGTCGCGTTGCTTCCAGCCCGAGGGCGGAGACAACGTCAGCCCAGTCGATCGACTTCTTACCCTCCGGAACCTCAAAGGGGGGAAGCATCACGACTGCTTTCTTGCCAGTGGCCCGTATGCGGTCCATCAACTCGATTGCTGCAAGTTGACCACCATACTTCGCGTCCCTGTCAGCCCAGATGCAAACGAGCTTGACGTGCTCAGGGACGTGTAGACCCCGCATCAGTTCCTTGTTCAACGTTGACCATGTCGGATCGACGTTGTCGACGATTGCGCGAACAGCCAGTGCGCTTTCGAGGCCCTCACCAACGTGAAGGATAGGACTCTGATGCTTGTCCAGCCTGATAGCTGAGCCCATGACGGGGTTGCTACTCGGCGAGGAGTACTGCTTGCGTGGTTCATCAACCGGAGCCTTTTCACCATTCAGCGTGAGGTAGGTGCGGTGTACCGTGCTGACAGAGCCGTCCAGCATCCTCACGATCGAGATCAAGGCCGGGTACTTTCCAACGAGGTTGAATTCGTTGTCGTAGTAGTCCAGTGACGGGTGATAGCCAATGTCATCAAGGGGCATGATGACCTGACCCAACTTCCTGCTTTTGAGGTACATCCTGGCAGGCGTTGCGGACTGATCTGTCAGTGGAACCGTCTGATTCCACCAACGCTTCATGTTGCCCTTGATCTTTTCGTCCTTCTTGAGCTGTGCTTCAGGGGTTACCGAGGACCGCACAACGGGTGCAACGACAGGCACATACCTGCTCACTCCACCCAGCACGTCTTCGATTTCCTCTACAGCCTTTGCGAAGTCCCAGTTGTTGGCGTACATCACCATCGCGAACCCATCCCACGAGCCGCAGGTGCAGTAGCACTTCCCGTCTTCGAGAAACGATGGACGCGTTGACGTCGCCTTCGCCACCCGAAAGTCGTTCTTGCCACCGTGGAACGGACACGTGATGTGTCGTCCCGGCTTCACCATTGCTGCCGCGATCTGCGGGACGAGCCGTGAAAAGATCTCGTCCCAGCGACCGCTCGCCAACCTGCGCACATCATCGGTGTGACGCTTTGCATCGTCCAACCTGCTCATAGTCACCTCCTGTGGTGTGCGTTCGTGTTGGTGGGTACGGACTCCTTGTTGTTGCTGTTCATGTTCGAGTCCCTCTCAGAAAGAAGCGGGACTCGTCCCATGTCGGGACAGCAGTCCCGCATTTGGGTTGTGATGCTTTCGCAGCTGGTTGTTGTGTCAGGCAGCTTTCAGATCGACGCCGAGCCCTGTCGACAACATGCTGAGCATTGCCGCGGGCAGATCCTGCACGTTGTTCACCACCGACCACTTGTCGAAGAGATTCCGCACGGCGTCGGTTTGGATCCCGATACCGAACACTTCGATTCCGCAGCGTGTGGCGTAGTCGATCGACGCTTGTGCCCTTCCAAAGTCGTCCGGGTCACCATCGGTGCAGACCATGAGCATCTTGCGTGGGCGTCGGTTGTGCATGAGAGCCGAGTGGGCCATCAACACACCTTCGTCCAGAGGCGTAGAGCCCGTGGTAGCCAGGTTAAAGCGACTCTCGTGTTGACGAGCGCGTTCACCAAAGCGCAGCACCATTTGACGCCCCGGGAAGGCGGCGACGGCGACATCGATACCAGGCAACCGCTGCATGGCCAGGGAAGTGGCATACATGGCTTGATTCGACACGATGATCTGTGTGCCTGACATCGATCCCGATACATCACCCAACAGGAAGACCGCGGTATCCGTGTCGACCCCTGAGGAGGTCTTCCCGAAGATGCGGCTGTCACCCTTCGCGATGCCCGTAAGGTGCTTGGGCACGATCTTGGTTCCAGTTGTCGACCGTGAGGTCTTGGCAATGCTTTGGGCTTGGAGCTTCTGCTTGAGACGTGCACTCAGGCGCGCCACGGCTGATACGGCTTCGCCGAGGCGTCCATCGTCGTCGGACAGTTGCAGATTGGTCGTTACTTCGCTCAATCCAGCACGGACCGATTCAAGATCGACATCGTCCGTCGTGCAGTTGTCCTGCGAAGCGATCTCACCCTGGAGGGATGCGATCAACTTCCGGACTTGCTCATCGAGATCACCCTTGGCGTCCGTTTGGTCGCCGTTGAGCAGTTCGTTGAGCGCCTGCGCAAGCTGAGAGGCGTCGACATCGCTGTCTTCGCCATCGTGACCGTTCCCGCTGGACGTTCCATCGGCATCGGGGCTGTCGCCCGTTTGCTGCTGGGATGCGTCCTGCTGACCATCGGCGTCGTTTGACCCATCATCCGAGGCCTGGCTGTCATCGTCATTGGACGAGTCCTGCCCTGCTCCATCATCCGAGTCCCCGCTACCTTGGCCTTGCTGGGGATCACCTTGTGCGTCGTCTTCAGGTTGCCCGGAGGGGCTTCCTTGTTGACCGTTGTTGGCCTGCTGCTGCTGTTGTTGTTGCTGTTGCTGTTGTTGACGTTGCTGGGCCTTCTTCTCTTCCTCGCGGAGCATGAACGCCAAGTCCTCCGCCAACGCGATTGCGTCGGTGGTGTTCTTGAGGCTGGGAACGCGGGAGAAAAGAGCTTCCACGCGGGCGACAACCGACAAGCCGAGCCTGGCGATCATCTCTTCCCTGGCACCTTCTGCGAGCTCGCCGAAGCAAGGCTCGTTCCGGTACCTGTTGCGCAAGGTGTAGAGCAGGTAGGCCGTTATGACGCCGATCATCGGTTCGCCTGGGCGAACAGGGCCGTTGAGCCCAGTGATGATCAAGGCCAGTGACAAGGCATCGAGATACTTCCGTCCAGCCTTGAAGCGCCGGATGTGAGCATTCTCCTGGCGGACGTCCTCGATGATGCCGAGGAAGTTCCTTGCCAGTGGATCAAGCTTGCCTGCTGGAGCCTCGAAATCGGTCTCATTGACGTGACCGATCTCGTGGTGAACCAAGCCAACCTTGAGGGCGACATAGACCAGGTATCGATCCACATCGTTGGAGGTCTGTGGCAGCACCCCATCCATTAGCCAGATGTTGCGTCCGTCCGTCTTACCACCAGCTCCCCGCATGCGCTTGATGCTGATCTTCTTGCCCAACTTCTCAACAAGACTTTGAGCGATCAACGGAATGGCGCGATGCAAGGCGCGTGACTGGCGAAGGAGGTTCTGACCTTCGATGTCCGCGTCTCCGTACAGCTGGAACCGAAGTTCCTTCGTGAGCGTGTTCATGGGTTGTTACCTCAGAAGTTAGCCGCGATGTGATTGCTGATCTGCACACTGGCCTGGGGCTGCGTGACAGGGGTCGTTGCAGCAGGTTCGGAGTCCTTGTCGCCGGCGAACATGTCGTCGGAAACCGGGATATCGTCACCCACCACGTCAAACACATGAGCGTCTATGGTTGCTTGGATTGCTGCAGCGCCCTGGGAAATCAGGGATTCCGGATCGCTGAGGGTGTTCAGCACCGACGAAACCTTGGCGGTTTCGACAGGCGACAGATAGCCCGACGCGGGAAGATCCTGCAGCTGTTGGGATAGTGCTTGTGCCATCGGGTCGACGCGTGGATCGAGAAAGCTGAATGCACCCAGCTTGTCGACCAAACGCTTGACCACGGCAGCCGTCTTTACGGACAAACGCCCCTTGCCCTTCACGCTGTTCTTGTAGATCTCCTCGGCATCGCCAGCGATGTCTTGGAGCAGCGTGGGGAACGCAGCGTCTACGATCTTGTGGAATCGATTGGCTGCAGAAGCGGATTGGCCTGCATCAGGTGCTGCAACACGATGTGAAACCACGTCAAAACGACAACGTGACTGCACCTCGGCCGCAGACAACCGTGACTTGCGAAGCATTTCTGCCCACTCCGGGAACTGTTCCTCCAGGAGCTCGTACTCGGAACCCAGATCACGGCACATTTCGCTGACCGTGTTCAGAAACTCAGCTTCGAGTTCAGGCAGTACTGCTTCGATGTTGGCGCATGCTGTCTCGGGGACAGCGATGCCACCCATGAAGGGAAAGCCCGCGGTACGCAGCAGACGATCCACGCGCTTGCGGATGGCCAACAACGGACGGAGCGGTTCCTTCCTGACGATCCTCTTGCGGCCGTCCGAAACGATCTCGGAGGGTGGCAGCTTGTCGGATGCGTCGATCAGGTCTTCCATACGCTTGACGCGCACGGTGCCCGACCAGATTTCAATCATGGGGTGATACAGCGCAATGCCGTTCAGAACGGTGGTGTTGTTGTGAATCATGGTGTGGATCTCCAGTCGACTAAGAAATGACCGGTTCGCGTCGCCGGTCAGAACCGACTAGGCGTGATCCACCCTTGAGGGTGTGAATCACACCCTGTCGGGAGTTGTAGCTGAACTTGAGCCTTCAGCTGGCCTTTAAGAGTCCAAGGGACTCGAAAAACAGTTGGCTTGACCCTGGAACATGGCGACATGTCCCACGGAAAAACCTCCTGAGGGGAGGTAAAAGCCCGGTTCGATATTCCGTTCCGATTGCTTTTGCTTGTTGCTAGAAGCTTGCGCTGTAGATTCCGGTGTGCATTCCTGAGTCGATTTTTACCGGTCGTCTCAGGACACCGCAGTCATAGAGCACTTCGAGCTGGTCGGTGCTTAGATCACCTGCTCGATTCGCAGCCGTGATGCGTGCCTTGGTATCGATGGCGTCACCATCCGCATTGAACAGCGAGGCCTCTGCGTTCAAGCACCTTGCCATGACGATATGACCCAGGAGGATCATCTGCCCTGACTTGCTGCTGTCGACATTGAGCGCTGCCGTGATGCGAATGTTCGGCTGCATCGTCCCAATCCAGAACTCTGTACCGGTGATGCTGGTGACATTGTTCGTTGGATCGACATCAATCCGGCTGCCGAGGCGGTCGATCACTTCCTTCATGTGCTCTTCCGATGTCGCTGGAAGTTCGACGATGAACGAGTACGTGTCAAAGGTGCTGGAGCCTGCTTCGACCATGCTGTAGCCGGTCGCGATCAGGTTGTTGACAATCTCCTGCACCTTCTCCGCCGTGCTCATGGGAGCGAACGATGGAACCGGATGCTTCACTTTGCGAACACTTCTGGTGCTTGTGATACGGATGTTCTGCTGGTCGATCGATCCGTCAGGGTTCTCGGTGAGCACGACCTCCAGCGTGACCGAACCATCGGTCTTGCGGAGTTGTGTACTCATGCGGCATCTCCGAAGCAGTTCTCGACGATCGAGAAGACCGTGATGCGATCTGCTTCATTGAGGCGTCGGGCGAAGCACATGTCCATTGCAAACTCGGCCACGTTCTTGCCTTTGCTCTTGAGTCCTTCGAACCGGAACATCATGTCGACCCAGTCAAGCAGCTCGGGACGCGAGATCGGCGATGAGAGCCGTTCCTTGTCTGCCGTGCCTTCGAAAGCCTGCCGGATCTTCACTGCCACCTTCGCCGCGCATTCGAGGAACGTCTGCTCTGCCTTGGGGAAGGCCGTCTGCAGATACTCCACCTCAGCCTCCAACTCCGGGTAACCCATGTGGACATGGAAGAACCGACGCAGGAATGCCACGTTCTGTGAACGCGTGCCGTGGTGAATGCCTGCTTCATCATCCGTACCCGCCGTATTGGCCGAGCAGAAGACAACGAAGCCCCGTTCAGCTGTGAACGACTGGCCGTTCGGGAGTGTGATCAAACCCTTCTCCACGACATCAGCCAATGCCATCAGCTCGCCAGGGTCGGCAAGATCGACTTCATTGATCAGCACAGGCAAACCCTGCCTGGCCGCGATTGCGATTGCTTGGTCCCTCGGCATCAGGTCGCCGTCGACGAGTGTCTGGGTGGACACCATGTCTTCGGCTTCACGCTTCGGGTTCCAGGTTGCGCGCAGCAGCGGGACGTTCAGGCGAGCGAAGAACTGCTCGACGAACGAGGTCTTTCCGGAACCGGTCGGGCCGCTGAAGTAGATGCCCTTGCGGTGACGCGAATCCGGACGTTCCCATTCCCTGCCCCAGACCTGGTGCATCATCCGCATCGCATCTGTGTTGTCGAAGATGTAATCCGGATTGATCGGGACCAGCCACTGCGAATCATTGTCGGCAAAACCATGCACCTCTGCACCTTGGTACTTGTCGCCGAATCCGCGCTTCGCCATGTTCATGACGGTGAGTGCAAAACGATTGTGACTGCTCATGCTCTTCTCCATGTAAAGAAAGAAAAGGGGAACAGCCTTCCCCGGGAGGGAAAAGCAAGTTCCCCTCGGGGTTGTTATGCAGCGATGCTTTCGTCGCAGGCCGGTGTTGAAGCGGCAGGTACGGGCAGTCGCAACTCGGTGCGGGCTTTGTTCACTTGGAAGCCGGCAGCTCTGCAGGCGTCGGTGAACGTGAGAGGGCCGTCGTCATCGGACAAGCACCACTCGATTGCATCAGGATCTCCAGCTTCTGCTGCCTTGATCGACCGACGAAGCAGGTCAATGTGGGGCGTGTTGTGGTTCAGCAAGCGCTTGAGCATCGGCCGGAGGATGTCCGGGTCGACATTCGAGTACTCACAGCACCGGATGAAGCTGAAAGGATCCGCGGTGTCCCTCCTCTCAATCCACAGCCATATCTCGGCGTGCGATGACCATGAGAGGTCGTCACGACGCTTTGCAGTGCTGATGGACTCGGTGAGGAGTGCCTGGTAGAGCTTCACAAGACCCTGCGGTGACCACGTCTCCGCCTCGGTGTTGCTGAGGCGATGGTCGGTGTTGTCCTTGGGACGGTACTCAACTTGACGTTCCGTCTTGCGAACTCGCAGCTCAATCTTGTATTGCAGGCCTTTCTTCAAGTGGGAGCGCTTTTTCTTCGTCTTCTTGGTGCGCCGATTGAACTTCGGCTTCCCAGAATAGATCTCGATAACCTCAACGAGACCGAAAAGATCAAGCTGACTTTCCTTGGACGAAAGGATTCCGATAGTGGCGCTCTGTGAGTTGGTGTCCTGCTCACGGGGGCCAAATTGCCGGACTTCGTGCTTTCTGGGTTTGCCGAGCCGGCGGAACCCTAGAATGCGCGAAAGCATTCTCGACCGAGGCCGAAGGTTGCGTTTCATGGATGGTTCCTCCAGTAAGAAAACCGGAAGAACCCCCTGACGGGAGATCATCCCGGTAGGGTTGGTTGTACGTAGACATGACCCTCTACGTGGGCTTTAGTGGCTAAGGAACGGCCAAAAAACTGTTCAATCGGACGCTGACGGCGTGTTGCCCAGAAGCTTCGCGATCCTGACACCGTAACTTTGCCGGATCGATCGTTCAGCGTGATCGATCGCAGATGCAGTGATGGATCTGACTGCGTCTTCGATGGAACCGACAGGTATCAATCCGGATGAAGCTTCGGTGACATTGCGCCCTTCACTGAAGTAGCTGAAGGAAATGGCGTGGTTGTAGCAGTCGCCAGCAGAGAAAAAGGCGTGGGCATCTTTCGTGACATCCACCGAGATGAATGTCTTGGATGCGATGGCCTCACCCACTGCTAGGTGCCAGCCCCTGGACAGCAAGGCTTCGAGCACAAGTACTTCGATCTGGTCGACCGACATGGGGCCGGAAACGGCGAGCGTCGTCATGGTTGTTCCTCCGAGTGTTGGACTGGAGGAAACCCCTGGCGGGATTTGCTCCCGGTTGGGGTGATTGTGCGCAGGCTTGACCCTCTGCGTGGGCTTTTATGGCTAAACATCAGCCTAAAAAATCGTGCCTAGCCTGAGCCAGGCTCACATTCGCTCTGGAGGAGCCGAGTGACGATGACTGTTTAACACGAACACTTTCATGATGGAAGAGGAAGCCTTTCTCAAGCCGTCGCACGCGATGTGGGCGACGGCTTGAAAAAGACCTCCGTGATGGCAGGTCTTCCAGGAACGATGCATGGTTCCTTGTTGTGGCACAGCGGAGTAACTGCAACCCCCGCACCATCTAGGAGCACTTCGATGCGTCGCAGGCGGTGCACTGGGCACATCCCCCACTCATCACCACGGCATACTGCCCGCAGCTATCGCAGAGAAGTCCCTTCGGGGTGCTGGACGTGTTCTCGGCTTCGTCCGTGGAGGCACGCTTGCGTCGTTCGTCGTCCAGCGCAACGACCCCTGTGGCATGGATCGGATTGCGGTTTTCGTCAACGAGCCCCAGCACCTTGAGCCTGTACAGGATCAGTGTGGCGATGTAGGCCACGATGGAGGGGTAGTTGGTCGACTTCGAAGTGCCAGGTACAGGCGCCCAGAAGTTCCCGTTGACTTCGTCGAGATCCACCAGCTGCTGGAGTTTCAGAACCGACCATTGGACGTCGTTGACCCGAAGATCGAACGACAGACTGATGGCCAGCCCTTCCAGCGACTTGGGATACCGCCTTCCGCTCAACCACACGCTTTGCGGATGGATCTTCCCGTCCGGCGTCTGGACTTCCTTCAAGATGAGCTCGAAGTCGTCGTCGAAACCGGTGTTGCGAATCGGGACCATCCAACCAACCGTCCCCACCCCATCCGACTTGGGTTCCTTCTTCGACATCAGCGCATCCAGTACCGGGGTATCGGACAGCTTTTCGTCGGTGAAGGCCCCCAGATCATCACAGCGGGCGTACAGGATCCTGGCGAAAGCAGCGACCGCGCTCGGAACACGAACGAGATTGCCGCCAGGTAACGTGATGTCGAACGGCTCGCCCGGCGTTCCGAAGAGCGACTCGAGCTTTGCCTTCAGCCATCCCCTGTCCAGGCTGCGCATGTCCATTGAAAGCGACTTGCACAGAGCCTTGAGACCACGGGGCGCGCCATCATTGACCCATACCTCAAAGGGATAGCCGGTAGCCGGCGATCCGTTGTCAGCATGGACCACGTGCATGGTGAACTTACCTTCCGGCGAATTCACCAGATACGTGCGTGACGCATGGCCGTTTGGATCATAGGGTCTCGAAGCCCACCTCAGACTGTTCGCCAGCGGCGACGAAACTTCGGTGAGCACCAAGCGCCGATCAACATCAGTTGTGGCTGGTTGCGGTTGGATTGTTGCGTTCTTGGTTGCGTCATCGGGCCGTACTACTGAGTACCCGGTGATCCGCTTTGCAATTGTCACAGACATGACTATCTCCTTAGGGGAAGCTTGCTTCCCCTTTTCGGTTGTTGTTGTACTGATGAGTCGCGTCAGGCGTCAGTACTTGCCGTAGACGCCTTCCTTGAGTGCATCGAAGAGGTTTGCCGCGGTGTGCAGCTCGCCGTCGTACTCGATTTGCTCATTCCCTTTCACGGTGACCTTCTGTCCGTCCTCGAGCTCGAACACGTACTCTGTGTTCGCCAAATCCTGCTCCTTCACCAGAACGCCTTGGAAGGCGGCCGGATTGAAGCGGAACGTGGTGCATCCCTTGAGGCCGGCTTCGTGCCCGGTCAGGTAGATGTCGCGGAAGGCTTCGAACTCGATATCCGTCGGTACGTTGATGGTTTTCGAGATGGAGCTGTCGATCCATGCTTGCGCTGCGGCCTGGACCTCCACGTGGGCCTTGGGGCTGATGTCGTCTGAGGACACGAACCACTCGGGTAGCCGAGCATCCGGATCTTCACTGAACGGCATCGCCTTGGGGTTGACCAGTTGGCGGTAGGCCAGCAGTTCAAACGAGTAGACCTCGACCTTCTCCTTGGTCTTCTTGCATTCGCGAATGACATTGCGACTGTAGTGGTGTGCGAACGAGGGTTCGATTCCGTTGGAGGCGTTGTTTGCCAGTGACAACGAGATCGTTCCCGTGGGGGCGATGGAGCTGTGGTGGGTGTAGCGAGACCCGTACAGGGCCAATTCCTCCACAAGCTCAGGTTCGACCTGGGCGATCTTCTGCATGTAGCGGCTGTACTTGGCGTGCAACACCTTGCCAGTGATCCGGTCTCCGACGTTGTAGCCGTCTTCCACCATTTCGGGCCGCTTCCGCAACATCTCACCCGTGACCTCGAACTCTTCGACCAGAATCGGGGCAGCGCCCTTCTCCTTAGCCAATTCCAGGCCAGCCTTCCATCCCTCGATTGCGAGCGTCTGCGAGACCTGCGAGGTGAACTGCAACGACTCCGGAGAGCCGTACTTCATTCCCAGCAACGCCATCGTCGATCCCAGCCCGAGGTACCCCATTCCGTGACGCCGCTTGGCCATGATTTCCCGACGCTGTACTTCAAGCGGCAGTCCGTTCATTTCCACGACGTTGTCGAGCATGCGAGAAAAAACATGCACGACCTTCTTGTACCGTTCCCAGTCGAACTGCGCTTTGTCCGTGAACGGATCGAGCACAAAGAGGGTCAGGTTCACCGAGCCCAGGAGGCAACTTCCGCCAGGAGGCAGGGGTTGTTCTCCGCACGGATTGGTGGCTCGGATGTGTTCACACCACCAGTTGTTGTTGTACTCATTGACACGATCGATGAGGATGAACCCAGGCTCGGCATAGTCGTACGTCGAGACCATGATCCGATTCCAGAGCTGCGTAGCCTTGACCTTGCGATAGATCCTGCAGGCAACCTGCCCATGCTCGTTGACGGTGTAGCCGGTGTGCACGGGCCAGTCCCTCCAGATCACCTGCTCAGGGTTCTCGAGATCAACTTCCCCGAGTTCCGAAGCCATGACCGGGAAGACCAGGGGCCACATGGCGTCCTGCTTCACTGCGTCGATGAACGCATCGGTGATCAACAACGACAGGTTGAACTGCCGCAGCCGACCATCTTCGCGCTTGGCACGGATGAAGTCCTCGACGTCCGGGTGTTGGATATCGAAAGTCCCCATCTGAGCGCCACGGCGACCACCTGCCGAACTCACCGTTGCACACACGCGATCGAAGATGTCCATGAAGGACAGCGGTCCCGACGTGCTTGCACCAGCTCCCGCGACAAACGCACCGCGAGGGCGGAGGGTGCTGAAGTCGTAGCCAATACCTGCGCCGGACTTCAAGGTGATTCCTGCATCTACCGACCTGGTGAGGATGTCGATCATGCTGTCGCCGATCGTTTCGCTCACCGTGCAGTTGATAGTGGAGGTCTTGGGCTTGTACTTCTCTGCGCCGGCGTTCGACGTGATGCGTCCAGCTGGTATGGCGCCATTGCGTAGCGCCCAGAGGAACTCGCTTTCCCAGTAGGACTGATTTGCCGGTGCTTCCTGCGCAGCCAATGACTTGGCGACGCGTTGGTAGGTGCCATCGATATTGTTGTCGACCGCTTCACCTGCCTTCGTACGCAGTTGGTATTTCTTCTCCCAGATGTCCAGGGAGGCGGGCTGCAGTGCGATGCTGATGGAAGTGGCCAATTGCGTGTTGTCTGCCTCGACGGTTGTGTTGCCGGTGGAGGCGGATTTTTCCTGGTTCAACATGACGTTCTCCTTATAGGTCCTCGCCCACCGAGGCCTCCAAAGAGGGCTCGGTCAACAAGTCGCCTTTGGGGGCCTCGGTGTAGGAGGCAGTTAAGAAACCACCCAGGAGACCGCATGCGCGCCCGTAGAGGGACGACATACGACCCCCATGGGCAGATTGGAAGCCATCAGACGATGGCTGTGATTCACGCGGCCCGTGCTTGTTCGCTTACGGTGCTGCAGTGATATGAGGTTTCAAGATCGCGAGCGACGGTCATTGCCGCATCAAGATCGAAGATCGGCCCATCTTCAGTGTCGAAGTAGAAGATAGGTTCACCACCTCCCCTGCTGAAGTAGCAGCCGCCAATGTAGCCAGCGTCTGCGTATCGATAGACAGCCGCCTTTGTCTCAAAGGTGCCATCACAGGAGGAATGCCAGTCCGAGCTCCAAACAAGCCGTTCAAAGAGGATGTCTTCGAGCGGGCGATCGTAGTCTTCCAGCGAATCGGCATCACTGTCGTCCTGGTGGACGATGGTGTCAGTGCTGCGACCCCAAAGAGCGGTTGCGATGAAACGAAGGACGCTGATCGAGTACAGCCATGTGCGCAGCGTCGCACTGATGCTTGTCGTGGAAGTAGGTGTGGCTGATGGGTTAGCCATTGCGGTCTCCTTGAGAAAAAAGAAAGGAGACGCCCCATCCAGGGAGTCCCCTGATGGGTGATTGAAAGGGGTTTTGAGGCAACCCAGACCTAACGGCTCCAGTGGAGCAAGTTGGTTTCAGGCTAGACCCGCTGAGTTTCTCGTGTCAAGTCCAGCTGCGCGGCAAAAAAACGTGGCCGAATTCTGGCTATGCCATTTGTCTCGGCGGATTGCTCCAATGCGCGAAACAACCCCGCCACCAGGCTATTTCCGATGAAATCAACGCTGAAACTTCTCTCCGTCCTGTTCTTGGCGTCGATGGCCGCTGGTTGCGGGAAAACGGGAACCCCCGGCCCGAGTAGCGACGAGGAGGCAGGCGCAGCGCCGGTCGCGATCGAGGCGAACCAGGCAGCTGATGCGCCGGTAGCCGCGGGACTCTCAAGCGATGCTGCCTTCGACCACGTCAAGGTCGTGGAGCGTGAACCAGGCAAAGCCTGGGCGGTGCGTGCGACGCTCATCAACAAGGGTAGCGTCCCGCTTCAGGGTGGTGATTTCGTGATCGAGCTGACACGGAAGGGTGAAAAGTCGCCGTTCGCCACTCATGGAACTCAAGTGTTCTTTTCTCCGGCAGTGCCGCCAGGTCGCACCACGGGGTTCGTGGCCAGCTTCCCGGTGACCGGAACTCAGGATCTGCCACCGGTGGATGGAGTCGAAACAACGATCCGTCTGCACAAGGCTTCGGCTGCGCCAGTCGTGGCCGAGGGGTGGAAGCCGCTCGATCCTGCAACGGCGACGCCGAAGGAGGTTGGCCAGAAGGTCCTGGTCACCGCTGATGGCACGCGAGTGGTCTTGCCGGACACTCCTGCGACGGCCGCATCAGCGCCGCCTGCGCAGGCGGCTGAATCGCCTGGGAAAACGCAGTAGGCGTTTCCTGTTCGTCGGGGATGGTGGTTCTGGTTTGGACACCATGTGCGTATGAAAACGCGCACCTCGACCACGATGACCATGACGCCGGATCCGATCGCCGGCATTGACGAAGCGACGCTTGAGTTGCTGCGCCGGGAGCGCCCGAGCGTGTACGGGCAGCCAACGGAGTGCTGCGGTTCGCCTGAGTCCTGCGCCGCTGCCTGCGGTGATATCGAGGAGGTCCGGCATGGCAGCTGACGGCGCTGAGGTTGCTGTGCCGCGGACCCTGGATGACAAGGGCAAGGCGCTGGTGAGGGAGGCGTACGATCGCCTGCGTGCCGCCACTCCGGGGTTTGAGCAGCGGCGGGCGCAACTGCAGATGATCGGTGCCTCTGCCAGGGCGCTGGGGACGAGTGGCGGTCTGGCTGTCGTTGAGGCCGGGACGGGGACGGGGAAGAGTCTCTCGTACCTGACCGCGGGTATTCCGACGGCCCTTGAGGCCGGGAAGAAGCTGGTGATTTCGACGGGCACGGTGGCGCTGCAGGAGCAGCTGGTCAGCCGAGACATCCCGCTGTATCTGGAGAGCACGGGAACCAAAGCGAAGGTTGCCCTTGGAAAGGGTCGCCAGCGCTTTCTGTGCGTGCGAAACCTGGCCGACCTGAGGAAGCCGGCAACGCAAGAGGCTGCGCTGTTTGATGACCTCGATACGGGCGCCGCGGGCTGGCCCTTCCCACCCACAGCTGAACATGCGGCGCGTGTTGAGTCGATGGCTGATGAATTTGGCAGCGGCAAGTGGGATGGGGACCTTGATGGGATCGAGGAGCTGCCGGCCGAACTGAAGCGCCTTGTTACAACGACAAGTGGCGGGTGCTCAGGTTCTAAGTGCCCGTACTCGTCAAGGTGCCCTGCCCTGCTGTCACGGAAAGAACTCAAGCACGCCGACGTGGTGGTGGTGAACCACGCGCTGCTCCTGGCTGACCTGCTGATCGATGACGAGGATGGCCAGGCAGGGAAGATCGTGGCGGAGCCTGAACTGAACCTCTTCGTGTTCGACGAAGCTCACCAACTGCCTGGGTGCGCGATCGATGCGGCATCAGCGGTGGTGGCTGTCGACTCGATGGCAGTTCGACTGAGCAAGTTGCACAAGCTCGTGGTGGCCTGCGCGAGGGCGCTGAGGTCCGCCAAGACGTCCACGGTCGACGATGTCGTCACTGCTGATCTCATCGTTGATGTCAGCGCAGAGCTGGAACGGTTCAAAGCACAGCTTGCGGCGGAATGGACGCCTGACCATTCGGATCGTGAGCCGCTCTGGCGGGCACCTGGCGGCGTGTTGCCTCAGGGCTGGATGTTCGGGGCGAACGCGCTGGGCGTGCAGCTTGGGGGGCTGATGAGGGCGTTGGCGAGGATCAGGAAGGACGTCCGCGACGCCGAGATCGTGGACAGCGCGAAGGAGCGCCTCCTGAAGGAGGTTGGGATGGCGATCGAGCACCTGCAGGGTGACGAAGACCTCTTCGATCTGTGGGGACAGGGAAGCCGGCCAGGTGCACCTGTGGCCAAGTGGGTGACGCTGACGCCTCAGGGGACTCTTGTGCTGCATGCGGCCCCGGTGGCTGCTGGTCCGATTCTCGAAAGCGCTGTCTGGTCGAAGGTTGAGTCGGCACTCCTCACGTCGGCAACCATGGGCTCCGGAGATGACTTCACGGCGTTCGCTGACTCAATCGGGCTACCGGAAGAAGCCGAGATCGTGAAGCTTGATTCGCCCTTCGACCTGGAGCGTCAGGCGGTCCTTCAGGTGCCTTGGATGTCGGCGCCTCCAACAGACCACGAAGGACACTGTCGCGCGATCGCCGACTGGCTGATTAGTGAACTGGATTGGAGTAAGGGGACCCTCGTTCTCTTCACGTCGAAGCGCAAGTTGAACGACACACTGGCACTTCTCCCTGACGCGAGGAAGGCACAAGTCCTGGCGCAGGGAAGCATGTCGAAACAGCGAATACTGGATCAGCATGGCAAGGCCGTGGCCAATGGGCGTGGCAGTGTGATCGCAGGATTGGCGTCCTTCGGCGAGGGCGTTGATTTGAAGGGTGATTTGGCGACGACTGTCGTGATTACGCAGCTGCCATTCGCGGTTCCAACAGACCCGATCGGAGCGACTCTAGCGGAGTGGTACGAGCAGAATGGGCGCAATCCCTTCAAGGAGATCGCGATTCCTGATGCGATCCGGATATTGACGCAGTACTGCGGTCGGTTGATCAGGACGGCCAGTGATACAGGGCGCATCTGTATCCTTGATCGGAGGTTGATCGAGAAGTCCTACGGCAGGAACATCCTTGCAGCACTCCCTCCGTTCCGTAGAGAGATTGGACGCCCGAAGCGGTAGTCCAGAAAAAGAAAAACCGATCCCATACAGGCGATCGGTTTAAGGGGGTTGAAAGTTGCCGTTAGAACGGAACTCCAGTGTCGACCACTTCAGGCGCCGCGAAATTTCTGCGTTGCGGTTTCTTGAAGATGTTCGGGTCCGGGAGGCCTCGGCATAGGTTGTTAAACGAGCAAAGTAGGCAGCTGGAATCGAACGAATCTGTTGGACGACGGGTGTAGCGCTTGTTACGAATGTCGTTTGCAACAAACTGATTCTCGAGGATCCAGTCGTTAACGTCTTCTTGCGACCTGCGTGGGATCACTTCCGTGACATGGATCTGCGGACCTTGGCCGCGGCTCTTCTGTTTCGGAAGTTTCACCTTTGTCAGCTCGTAGAACAACGCTCCATCGACCTTCTCGATTCCGAGCGCTTGAGCGTGTGCATCGCATGCCACCTGGTACCCAAGCAACTGATCGGAGAGCATGTAGAACTCAGGCTTCGACACCTGCATCGGTGTCTTGAAGTCCAGGACGATGATCTTGCCATCCGGGGTCCTGACGAGCGCGTCGAGAATAGCGATGTAGATGATGTTGCCTGGCAGCCTGATACGGAGCTCGCGCTCAATGACGGGCATGCCTTCTGCATCGCAAACAACCTCGAAACCTCGCGCCTTCCAATCTTCCATGAACTTGACAAGAACGGCGCGGCCAGTTTTCCGCATTTCGTCCTCATCCCAATCCTTGGAATACTCGATGGCGTTCTTCTGCACGTACTCATTCCATGCCTTGTCGAAAACAGGCGTTGGATCCGTGATCTCGCCGGCGAACGCCTGAGCCGTGAGGGTCGAGGCGGTACCTTTGTGAACACAGCCACCGTACCCAAGTGTTGCACTCTTGAGCTTGGTGTCGAGCCGATCAACGTACTTGTAGCGAAAGGAACGACCACAGCGTTGCATTGTGGTCTTCTTGCTGTGTGACAACTCCACGAGTTCGAGCTTGTCGGGCAGCAAGGGAGGTGGTGCCAGCGGTTGCTGGTTGGCCACGGCGCTCATGATGCAGTCCCCGTCGCCGATGAGTTGGCCCCGAGCAGCTGCTTGTAGAACGTCTTCGCTTCCTTGTTGTCCTTGATCACCGGGATCTGCGTCCCATTGGCTTCGGCCAGGTAGATGATCTGTTCACGGAGGTTGTCGTTGATGCCCTTGGCGATGTTGCGACGGCCGATGAGATCCTCCCGGTTCTTGGGATGCTGGACCACGTTGGCGCGCCCGGACTCCGTTGCTTCGGCCTGAACCTGGAGGGGTTCTTGCTGTTGCTCGGTTTCCGCCGCAGGATCTGCATCGGTGTCCACTGGCGACTCCTGCGCAGGAGTTGTGCCAGCTGCGATTGCTGCTGCCTGATCCTCGTCCTCTTCGTTGATGGAACGTCGAGATGACGAGGTGGTCTGGACAGCTGCAACCGACATGGGGATCACGTCAGCTTTGCCGGGCGACACTTCGGGGACTTGCTCCGTTGTGCGCCGGGAGGGTGACGGAATGCCCTGCATGTTCTTGGGGAGGAAGCCGATCAATCCGTTGGCTTCGTAAAGACGGCCACGCGCTGTCGTTTCTCCCCTTTCCCATGCAGAAGGTCCATCGATGATCGCAAGCAATGAAGCTTGCGAGTAGACCGAGCCATCCTTGATCAGTTTCGCCACGAAGAGCTGTGTCGGCTGCACCAGGATTTCCACGTCGCTTCCGTCAGCCCTGCGCGTGTCAGGGAGGTTGAACGGACCTGCGTGGTTCTCGACGATCACTTGCCAGCCATCAGAGGACGGAAACTTGTCCAGAAAGATGGGTGTTCTGCAGTGCGTCTGCCAGAAAGGAACATCGTCCCCATTGGCCATCAGCACGAAGGTGATCTCATCTTCCGGAATTGTGGTTCCGGCAAACGGTCCTTTTTCGATCTTCATGTCATGACTCCATCCCTGACACACGCGCGAGCGTGAGCCTAAAGCCAGGGATACTAAGAAGTCCCCAGGCTGGGGATGAGAGAAAGACAGATTGTGGTCTGTCGTCAGGATGAAGCGTTGTGCGTCAGGCGTTGAAGTCCATCAGATCGGCCCGTTTCGTAGCCGCGGGGGCTTCGTTCTGGCCTTGCTGATGGTTCTGCCTTTGCGGTTGTTGCTGTTGCTGACGATCCGGCGTGGACTGCTGTTGCGTGCGTTGTGCGGGAGCCTTGAGAACCTGCACGTCATTCACGTGACACTTGACCACTGTCTTGGTCCGCTGCTCATTCTGGACGGTGTACAGCTCGGTTTCGGTTTCGCCGGCCGCGTGGATCATTGCGCCTTTGAGTGCGTTGCGAGCGTAGTAATCAGCCTGTCTTTCAGAAGCAAAGAACTCGACGTTGAACCATTCCGTGTGGGAGACCTCCTCTCCATGGGAAAGGAAACGCTTGGTCGAACCAACACGGAGAGAGATCGCCTTACGGTTTTCGCCGACATCACGAATGGTTGCGTCGTTGCCGAGATTGCCGATGATTTCCTGACGGTTGTACATGGATAACTCCTGTGCGCCATATGAGAAAGAGAATCCGAGGAAGCTGCGCTGCTCGCTCGAATAGCCCCACATGCGCTGCCCTGGATCAGGACAACGCCCTGATAGGGAGTTGGAAGGAGCCTTGAAGGCGACTCAGACCTTTTGAGGTGGATTTCCACCAAAAACTCGTCAGGGACGTGATGCCCTTCTTCAAGCTGACTGTGGGTCAGTGAGCTTGAAGAAGGACACCCGGTGAAGGGTGTCCTGATGAGGCGTTCCATCGGTCACTGCGCGATGGCTTTTTGAAGCGGGGGGTCCGCATGCAGCATCCCCGCTCTACTCAGCCACCTGTGAATGACTTCCCCATGCAATTCGTGTTCGTCTGCAGCAATCTGCGTACTGCTGCTCGGTTCAGCGCTGAAGGGGTGCGAATGGTTGGAGCCGGTAGGCTCCTTGCGCATCGTGTCCATTATGTCCTCCGGTAGTGCCAACAGGGGGTCAGGTCCCCTCTTCAATCACCGCCATGCAGTGGTTGAAGAGGAGACCCGATCCCATGTCTGTGGAAGACGTGGTGAAAGCTATCGGGTCAGAAGTGGAACAGGATGGACTGCTTAATCGCCGGAGGACGATTCCATCAATGCATCCAACTCCGCAGCGGAACGGGTACCACGCGCGTACATCACGAGCGGATGTTCTGCTGCTTGTTCGATGAGACCAGTATCACCAGGCTGAGGGCCGAGCGAGGTGGTGTCATCGCTTCTGTTGCTGAAGAAGATCAGAAGCAGAAAGATGATGCCGGCAGCAACCCCGATGACTGCAAAACGACGGAATTCCTGACGCTGCTGGACTTTCTTCCTGTAGGCACTGTTCATGCCAGTCAGATGCGACTTCTTCTTTTGATCGTTCACGAGAAATCCTCCACCGGTGTGCCAGCCGGTTAGTCATGAAGACTTCCCGAGGCACGCCGGGAAGGTATTCCCAAGCGACCGACAGCATTATCCCCATGAGGGATAGCTACGATCCCTCAGGAGGAAGATGGTGCTCAGATCCGTGGATGCTGAGCAGGCGAAACGAGACCATGAAACTGGTCAGGTAGCGCATTGATGAGTGCAGGCGTCGCTTTCTAAAAGCGCACTTGGTTCCATGGAGGAACATAAGCCTGGACTGACATGCTCAAGTCGACGACAGACCGGGCGCAGCTGTCAGGAAGACAGGTGCGAACGCGGCAGGTCATGCGGAGGACTTGGATGTCGGCACACAACAACGAACACGCAGGATCGTTGAGGTTGCCTAGTGACGTACTGGATGCAGGAGCGCAGAGCGCAAACAGGCATCGTCAAGTACGTGATGAGGTATGGAAGTCCATACCGTCGATTGAATCCTACCTATGTAGATAGGATCAGCGGAACAAGTCCGCAATGGACACCAGCTCAAGACTGGAATCGGCCGTTAGGGTGGGCCTCGTCACCGCAATGTGTCACTCCGATCATTGATCAGGGACACGAAAAAACTATGGAGCGAGAGTACGCAGCGACGGAGAACATTGTCAACACCGGTCGTGGTGCGTGGGTTTATCTTCTCCCTCGAAAAATTGCCATCAGGAGATGATGTAGCTAATTCCGCGCGAAAACGAACGAATTACTGCGGTTTTGATGATGGTGCGCTTGGTTGAATGACGACAGACCAAACGGGTCTCAGCACCAGGAGTCGTCATGTCCACGGAAGTGAGTACCGCAAGACCAGGAGCTTCGAGCTCGCGGCCGAGGTCAAACGGCTCGAATGGGAACGCATCAGCCGCGGTAGGCGCCTTGCGCACCGGGAAGGTCAGCGTCCAGAACGGCGTCACACTCTACGAACCAACCTTCGCGCCGAGGGTGAAACACCCGGTGTTCGACGTGAACGTGACCCTGGTGACTGAAGCCGCGTTCCGCGTTTTCCAAAGCACGTATGATCCGGCGCAGAAGGCGCTGTATCACCTCTTCTGCACGATGCCCATTCTTCTTCGTGAGAACCAGCGCCTGGTCGCCGAGGTTCATGGCATCGTCGAAAAGCGGTTCACTGAGATCGAGGCCGCCTTGAGCGATGAGACCGAAAGGCTGCGGCACCTGGCCAAGACAGACGGTGCTGGACATGCCACGCGCTACTCGAACCAGGAACCCCTGGTCGTGGTGGTCCTGACGCCGGCGATGTCTCGCTATCTGGCACTCATCAACAGCATGGATACCGTGGTGAAGACGGTGGATGCGCTCTGGTTCGCGACCCGGATGAAGGAGACGGAGCGCAACCAGAAGATGATGGAATGGCGCAATCGAATCACGAAGTTCCATCGTGAACTGCATCTCCTGCACATGCGCCTGCTGGGTGCGGTCGACCGCAAGGGCGGTCCCGATGCTGCTGCCATTGCAAGCGGCGAAGAAGGTGATCTGGCGGGTGCCGAGCCGATCGTCGACACCGTGAGCAAGCCGGCGCCGAAGCCCCGCAAGCAGCGAAAGGTCGGCGCCGATGCAAGAAAGGCCGGGCCTGTGCGGGTCACCCAGGGTACGCCTGAAGCGGCTGCAGCTGCGACGGCTTGATGCATGCTGAACCACGCCCAGCAAGAGGCTGTGCGTGTAAATGGGCATGCCGTAATCACGGCATGCCCTGGGTCTGGGAAGACGACCGTTCTCAAGCACAGGGCGGCGTTCCTTCTCAAGACCAAGCCTGACAGCGTCCTTTGCGGCGTTACGTTCACCTCAGAGTCGGCCGCGGAGCTCGATAGCCGGATCCGGGCCGAGGTCCAGGACGCCGGCACGCGCGTCGTCTGCGGGACGTTCCATTCCCTGTGCAAGCGCCAACTGACCAAGGCTGGCCACAAGTTCGTGTTGGTCAACGACCTGCAGCAGGCCGAACTGATGAAGCGGGCGTTCTTCGATACGGTCGAGGAGACCAAATGCTCGATGGAAGACGCCATCAAGTACATCGAGCACATCAAGGCACAATCAGACCCGATCCTCCCGCTCCCGAAATCGACGCCGATCGTTCTGGTGTACCACCGGTACCAGGAACTGTTGCGTCAAATGGGCGCCATGGACTTCTCGGACCTACTGGTCGAATGTGTGCGAGGCATGGCGAATGGTTCTGTAGCGCCGGTGACAACCGAGAACGGAATCGTGACGGACATGCTGGTCGATGAATTTCAGGATACAGACGAGGTGCAACTCGCCTGGGTCATGGAGCATGTTCGACAAGGCGCTGTTGTGACGATCGTCGGAGATGACGACCAGTCCGTTTACGGGTGGAGGCGGGCTTTGGGTTTTGAGGGATTGAATCGCTTCAAGAAAGACACCAACGCCACGCACATTGCATTGAACCTGACCTACCGTTGTTCGCGTGAAATTATCACGCATGCGGCGAAGCTGATCGTACACAACACGGAACGCGTTGAGAAGTCGCTTGAGACTGCAAACAAGGAGCGAGGCGAGGTGCGTGTTCAGCGCTTCAATAGTCGCGCCGACGAAGTGTCCGGCCTGATGCGCGCCATCATCCTTTCAGGAACGCCTGGTGACTGGGGCGTGCTTGCTCGGACCAATGCGCAGCTGGACGAGGTAGAGCAGGCGTTGAAGGTAGAGGAGATCCGCTACGTTCGATCAGGTGGCACTTCGTTCTGGGAAATGCCGGCACCAGCTTTGTTCCTTGGCGTGTGCCAGTCACTCGGCGCTGGGGACATGATCGGCGTTGATGACCTGTTGCGAAAGTGCGGTGTTTCCGAGGGGAACATCAGCAAGATCCACAAGGCCTGCAACAGCAAGAAAGCTGGTGCCCTTGATCGTTTCCTTCATGGGGCTTTGGCGACTGAGCCTGAGTCGAAGGACAAGCTGGGCATGGCAAGAAAGCGATTGGCCGAGTGGCGCGTCATGATCGCCAAGGGCGAAGCAAAGATGGCGATGGAAGGTCTGGCGCTGTTCATACGGAAGAACCACGATCTCAAGGCGTTCCCGATGACGCCAAAGATGATTGCTCGCGATCAAAAGATGCTCGAACAGTGCGTTGGCACACTCTCAAAGCTGTCGGGAAACATGCAATCTCGCCTGGCTACGCTCAGGAACTTCGAGAAGCAGAATTCGGACACGAAAGATGGTGAGGCAGTTCGCTTGATGACTCTACACTCGTCGAAGGGGCTGGAGTTCGACCGCGTATGGATTCTTGGTTGCGAGGATGGCGTTCTGCCGTCAGCAAAGTCACCGGTCGAGGAAGAACGGCGGCTGTTCTTTGTCGGGATGACGCGGGCAAAGCGTTTCCTGCACCTATCTCTGAGCTTCGAGAAGGCAAACGACCCCTCCCCTTTCATCTTCGAGTCTGGCATCCGATAGCGTTTTCCGCGGTCTCGGATCGATTCGCCGCCTTCGTCCAAGGGCGGTGTGTACGTCCACGCAGACGACCTCTCGCCCGCGGATCGCGCTGTGATCGCCGAGACGACGCTGCCCTGAGGGGACTTCGGCCCGCGTAAAGGGGGAAGTACAAACAGCCAGCCAGTTGGGGACCGACGCCAAATGAACTGTGCAGCAGCGCCAAATAAACTGGGCACTGCAGCCGTACACCTGGACAGAAGAGCGATGGCCCGGAACTCGCTGGGTCCCATTCAAGCAAGCTGCAGGCCGATGTCGATTGCCGCTAAGGATCTGCCCCTGGTTCGACCTACAACCCGCGCAAATGGCGCCAACAAACGCCCCACATGTATCGAGCCTCCAACAAGTCGCCCCGGTGTTGGCGAATTGCCAGACAAACCGCCCCAGATTCGTTTGACTTTGGAGCCAGCGCCCCGCTGTGATCAAAGCCGTCGCCCGTAACCAATTTAAACGCTGCAACGCTGGCGCCAACAAGATGCCTCAGCTTCAAATTTGGCACCCTCAACATGCCCCGTTTTCGCTAACGCTGGTGTCCACGAGGATCTTTAGGTCGGGTGCGCGCTTCAAGCCTTCGTAGGAGCTCGTCATACGGAATCGTCCGGCCGGCGTCGGCGTCAGCCAGCGCTTCACGGATTCGACGCTACTTCTCTGCCTCGGACAGGTCCGTCAGCGAAGCCCGCTAACAGCCAGCGAGTTGGACATCTCCGCCAAATGATCTGGACAGCGGCGCCAAAAGAACTGGACGGCGTCGCTAGAGAGATGGGCAGCTGGCTAGGAGGCTCCCCCCTCCAGTGTTGGATCTAAGAACCGTAAGGTGCCGCGCCACTTCCTGCCGGACATCCGCTACCGGCCAATAGCAGTCAGTCAGCAACGCCGGAATTCGGCCGCGCCGCGAAGCGGCAGGCAGTTCCTACGAAAAGTGGACATCCGCTCAACAGCACTGCTCGAACTGCACGGGTGATCGATAGCCCAGCGACGAATGCAGGCGTGCCAGGGTCATGCCTAAGCAGATCTCGCCCATGCATTAGGAGTCCCTCATGACCAAAGTGGCGAACTGCCCCTCGCGATCTATCGCACTCCTATCATCAGCCCAGGCAGGCCCAGTCAAACAAGCGGCCGCCAGTGCCGCGAAAATCCTGTAGAACATCCATCCCCCTGTGGCACTCATAATCTCACCGACATGCGTAGCCGACCTGGTGCTGGCCATCAATCGTCGTCTTCCTCCTCTTCTTCCTCAGGCTCTGCCACCACCGTCCCACCCCGCTGCTCCACATTGAGCGCGTACAGCCGGCGCAGGATCTCATCTTCCTCCAGGGGCCACTCCCAGCCGTAGGCGGCGGCCACCGCCCGATCCAGGTCGGCATGCAGGTCGACCAACCACTGCTCGTTGTCGTTGTACAACTTCGTCAGGGTCCGCTGGCGCCACTGGGCGGTGAACGGCGGACGCGGGACGATCCTTCGGGGCAGACCCGCTTCGGCTTCCTTGTCGGTCTGCTGGTACTCGATCCACTCAGGCGGGTTGAGCCAGCGTTCGCGAGCGTTGAGCAATGCCGCACTGGCGGTAGCAATTCTTTGCGCCCTGGGATCGTCGGCGTAGTCGGGCGCTGGTATATCAGGAGTCAGGCCCTCGGGAAACGGGAACGTCTCGAACGTCGTGCCGGGGGTGTAGCGAGGGTCGTTACCCACCCCCATCCAGGTGCCCATGCGCAACGCCCACACCTCATGGATACGCGAGTGCAGAATGCCCATGCTCGTGTCGTCTTCGCGCGCGATGGAGACGGTCGCGTCGTCGTAGTAGGCTCTGGGATGGCCCCATACGAACACCCGGTGCTTGGAAACGCGCGGGGTGATGATCACTCGCTCCAAGGGCGCCACCGCGGCCCGGATTTCGGTACCCACCCGCCCGTGGAGCCACCACTTCGTGCGCCGCCCTTCGTCCTTGTTCTTGAGGCGCTTGGGGCGGACATTTTCAACGACGTGCGCAAACGGCAGTGCATAACCTGCTGCCTCACGCTCCGAGCGGGCGTTGAAATCGACAATCCACTTGCCCCTGGGGCGCGTGGTGAGGTCGCGGGTGTTGAACAGGGGGCGCAAGACCTCGTAGTTCTCCCCGCCCACGGCATTGGGCTGGCCCATCCATGCAAGTGCGGTGGCTTCGGGGATGTCGAACTTGCCAACCTTGACTGAGCCCTGGAAACTGCGGCCTCGGTTGGTGTCAAGACGCTTGGCCAGGGTGAGGTTGACACCCTCCACGCCCACGGCGGGCCCGGTGAGGTCGGGGTAGATCACTTCTACCGGCCGGCCGTCCAGGTGCGGCTGGGCCTGTGATTGGCCAAACGCCACCATGGACACGCGCACGGCCGTGCCGCGGTCCCACCATTCCTGGTCGCTCCAGGCCTCGAATATCCGGGACTGGTCACCCACCCGCTCCAGGCTCCGGCGGTTTGCGCCGCCTCGAATGCTGTTGGTGGACACCAGCCCCACCCGGGCGGTTCCCGCCGGCAGGCAGTCCATGGACCGCTCGAACCAGTAGCAGACGAAATCAGCGCCTTCGGATACATGGCCGTCGTATGCAGAACGCAACCGCTCGACGTACTCGTCTCCCAGTTCGCGGCGCAATTTCTTGTTGCCGATGAAGGGCGGGTTGCCCACGATCACGTCACACACGGGCCAGGCGGCCGGCACCTCGCCTTCCAGCAGTGCGTCCCGGCACTGGATCTGGTCCAGCGGCAGCAGGATGGGATCCATCCGAGCGCCATACCCGTTCTGGATCATCCACTGCAGCTCGCCGATCCACACGGTGATCCGGGCCAGTTCAGCGGCATAGGCGTTGACCTCGATCCCGAACACCTGGCGCGGGGACACGCCCAGGATCTGGCGTGGTAGCCCCAGTTCCTCGGCTTCCAGCATGACCCGTCGCTCGATGTCTTTCAGGGCGCGCAAGGCCATGAAAAGGAAGTTGCCCGAACCGCATGCCGGATCCAGGACGGTGAACGCATGGAGCCGCCCCAAGAACTGGATGTAGCGTTCCTGGGCTTCTCCGAACGCGCGGGTCTGGGCCGCCTTCTGGGCTGATGACAGGCCCTGGCGGGAGCCCTTGATGTCGGCCTTTTCCAGCAAGGGACCCAGGATGGCCTTTTCGGCGTCCCAGTCCGACAGCCACGGCTCGATGATCACGGGCCGGATCAGTTTGGTGATCGTGGCCGGGTCTGTGTAGTTGGCGCCCAGTTGCTTGCGCTTGGCCGGGTCCAGGCCACGCTCGAACAAGGTGCCGAAGATGGATGGGTCGATCTGGTCCCAACTCAGGCGGCACGCTGCCAGCAGGCTCCGCAACTCGTCGCGGTCCAGACGCAGGGCGGTGTCGTTGTCGAACAGCCCGCCGTTGAACCAGGCAATGGGAACGAAGGCTACCCGCCCGCCCTTGGCGTGCATGGCCGCGAACAGTTGGCGGGCGTTGTCCACGAAAGCGTCCGGGTCGTCCTGCGACCCTTCCACCAGACGGGTGAACAGGTTATCCGGCAGCAGGCCGATGTCCTCGGCAAACATGCAGAACACCAACCGGTTGAGGAAGTGGGCCACGGCGTGAGCTTCATGGCCCCGCTGACGCAGCGCCCAGGCCAGGTCAGCGAACTTCCTGGCCGCCTCGGCGGTGATATCGGAGCGCTTGGTGTCGGGCTTCAATTCGTCGGGGTTGTTGAACATGGCCCGGACCTTGCGCAACACCGCAGGGTCCGCCAGGTCCTCCACCGTGAACCGGTGGACCTCCTTGACGGTGTTCGTGAAGTTGGTGTGGATCTCGATGGTTCGCAGATCCGACACCACCAGAAGGGGTGGGTTCTGCAGGTCATCGGAGTACATCTTCAACTGGGCGTACGCGTCCTGGAGGCTACGCCCCGTGCCCTTGGCTTCCCAACCGAAGTAGCCCTTCTTCCAGGCGTCGGCGAACCCTCGTCCGCCGGCCGCCTTGCCCACGCCGTACTCGTAGGTGAACCAGGTGTGGTCCGGGTCGGCTTCCCGCGGCGTGCGGTGTCCAGCCAGCCGGCACAGGTCGTCAAAGAACGACTGGGCATCGCGGCGCTCGTCGCCGCCTCCACGCCACTTTTCAATGAACTCGTTGGGCGTCATCCATCCGTGGGCCTCCCCGCCCAGTATCACTCGAATCTTCACATATCGTCATGCTCGTTTGCGACCCCATGTTGCCTTCCCTTCCACCAGGTCAGCGGCCATCTTGGCCAGCAGCGCTTCTTGCTGTTTGAGGGTCAATCCCATCCCGTAATCACGGACGTTCTGGTGGGCCTCGAAGTGGGCCACCGGCCGAAGCAGATTGTCGGCATCGCGCGCCAACACCCACGCGAAGTGGCGCTTAGGGTCGGTAGCTGCCACCAGCGCCCATCCATGCCATATAACTTCACATGATGAAGCGGGTTCGCGGAGCCCGACCCGCTACTCGTACGCCATGGGACCTGTCCAGCGAATTGAGAGGTGTCCAACAAGCTGGCGCAGGTGCCCAGTCTATTTGGTGCCGCCGCCGCCCAGAATGTTTGGCAGGAGTGCCCAGTTTGTTTGGCGATCAGTGCCCTACTGGTTGGCGTTTAGCAGGGGAAGCGCGGGCTAACCTTGGTCGGCTAGACGCTGGTCACACACGCCGCAATTGATGTGCAGGTTCGGGCGGCCCCATACGGCCACGTTGGTGCATTGTGGGCAGCTGTATTTGTGCCTGGTGGCGCCCTTGGTCTTGCCGTACTTGCCGTGCACGAAGACGCCCTGAACTCGGCTGGCCAGCGGTTCTTCCATTGGTTCGTGGACAGGTAGGCCCGGAGGTGCGTTGTCGGTGGACTCGGTGTCGTCTTGGGACAGCGAGGACATGAGGGAATTCATGTTCTGCGTCGAAGGATCCGGTTCGCCAGCATCGTCCACGGCGCCTGTAATGGCCGGAGGAGGAGAGGCCACCGAACGGGCGCCAATCCCCGGGGACCGGTCTGCATCGGCCTCCTGCGAACGGTCAGAGTCATCCGCTCCCACGTCAACCAACGATGGGCCGAGATTCGTGATGCCAGGGGTCAGTGGCGGGTGGTCTGGCTCCCATTCGTCGCGTAGGGCACCGGTGAAGCGATCGGCCCATCTGGCGCGATAGCCCCCAGCGAGGAAGGGTCGGATGATGCGGATGAACTCTCCGTTCGGGTCGATGTAGTGGGACATCTGCTGGGCTACTCTCTTGCCCCCAGGGCGCCCCGTGGTGGACGTGATCAGTCCAATTTTCTCCATCCGCGCCGCGAATTCGGTGTTGTGGTAGGTGGATCGCCCTACTGACTTGTCGACAAGCTGTTGCAGATGGCACATCTCGTGCGCCATCGTCGAGAGACTCAGTTCAACGGAACGGCAAGCGAATGATGCCGGGTTGAGGGCGATCTCGTGTGTCAGCTTTCCATCGTCGCCGACGAACCGCTCGGCGCTGAAGTAGCCGAACGTCTTGCCTGTTGCCCGAAGGGTCAGCAGGCAGTTTGGCAGGCGTTGACCGAATGCCGGCAGGAAAAGGTGCTCGTTCATGTAATCGAACGCATCCTGCAGCCCCGAGTACATGGTTCTGGTCGGATCGAGCAACTGTTCACTATGTGAGTTGGGAAGGATGTCGCTCACAGGATGCTCCGGGCGCTATGCGCGTTTGACGAAGTGGCTGACCGAGAACCAGACGGCAGCTGCCGACAGGAAGATCATGATTGGCATGAGCTGTGGCGGCAGCGCGAACGGGGCCAGCAGCATGAATGGATAGGCGATAACCAGTAGCGCAACCGCGCGAACACCAAGGGCCTGCAACGTTGGCGAGGTGTGGTCGAACGTGTTCGCCTTGATCTTCCTGCGGACAAGCGCGTCGACGATGAAGGGAACCGCGGTGAGTACAAAGAATGGCCACCACATCAGCGTGACCGCAAGCCGGTACATGACCTGGAAAACGACCAGCCAAAAGGCCCGCAACCTACCCTCCATCCAGATGAAGACTGGATTGAGCTTTTGATCAATCTCTTCGATCTGGGTGCCCTCCTGCTGTGGTGGAGAGACCAGCATGAAGCTCTTTTCGATGATGCCGGTTTCAACGAACCAGCGCGTGTACCGGTTGTGCACCCGAACTTCCGTTGTTTCTGCCTTGGCTGGTCCAAGTAGCTCATAGATGCCCTGTCGCTCCTGTTCGAGCCCCTGCTCGAGCCAGGTGTCCTTCACCACGAGAAGGAAGCCGACAATCAGCACGAACACCGTGAAGATCCAGAACTGCAGTCCTCTTGCACTCACCTTAGCCATACATGGCTACCTCACGTTGTTGATCACCACCGATTGGGTGGTGTTGAGCAGGACGAGGTCTTCGGCATCAGCGACCATCTCCAGAAGCGTCCTGCGGAACGAGCACGGGTCATCCTGGCCGTCATCCACTTGGAACTTGATCTGAGGCCTTGCCTTCTGGCCGCGGCTGCTCTTGGTCATGAGCATGGTTCCGAGGGGCACCCGGTCGTGGATCGTCCATCGAAAGTCGTGGTCGCTGACTTCGGTTGAGTACAGATCGGCCAGCCGGCTGAACGCAGACTGGAAGAACGCCCTCGCCCCATGCGTCGCAGGCTTCTGGGTGGCGAAGAAAGCAATGAGGCCGTTCTCAACCGCGCTGTCGATCAGTGGACGGCCTGTGAAGCGGTTTTCCGGCACGTCTGTGACGGCAAAGCAGAGCCTGACCATGACCTTGTGAAGGGTCGGGCATATGAAGGCGGCCTGCTGGCTTGGGCGCCGCATCTTCGTCCTGACCAGGACGTCGTTGAAGTACGCCTCCGCACGGACACGGATAGCCTGATCGTCCAGGTTGATGGCTTCAGCGTGTGTCATCCAATGACCTGTTTAGCCTTCGAGAATGGGAATGCGGCCCTTGATCACGCGTCCGCCTGAAACGCGAGCAAAGAACTCAAGGTTCGGCAGGCACGTGAACATCTGAGGAGCAACAAGCTCAACTTCTGTTTCCTTCATGGATTCCGTGACCCTGTAGCCGAAGTCGAATAGGTCGGCGGTCTTGGTGTCGGTAGCCTGGCTGTACTCGATGTGCCTGACGTAGCACATTGGCAGCGATTCGGCGACGTAATCCTGCGTGTCCTTGTCGATGATGCGCAGTGCGATCACGTTGTTGAGATTGCCAAGGACCTGGCGTGCTTTCTCGGCGCTTCCGACGCGTGCTGCAAAGTCGGCAAAGGTCTGCGTGGCGATGCAAAGCCTGAACTTCGAGCCGCCGGCCTTGTTGAGCAACTGAATCATCTTGTCGCTGACGAGTTCGGCCGCTTCGTCGATATAGAGGTTGACCGGCGCAACGGTCTTGAGGTCTGCGTAGTTGTACCTGGCACCACTCACCGCGGTCATGTCCGACACGAACATGCTGCCGATGGCAGAGCCAACCATGTTGTCCGAGAGGGAGTCGAGGCCGATATAGCAGACCTGTGCATTGCGGATGATGCGGGCGAAATCCGTGATCGGACGCTCGTCATCCTTCTCGGGGTTCGGGGATAGCAGGTCCTCGAGCGGTCCGGACGTCAACATCGTGAGAACTGGCGTCAGCGAGGCGGTCATCTTCGCCTGGTGCTGCTTGTCGTGTTCGAAGTCGGCGTAGAGCCCTTCAAGGCCGCTGTGCGACTGATAGCGCTGCACGACTTCGCGGTAGAACTGGATGTAGACCAGCGCCGTCTCACGTTCGTTTGCGGAGCCCTTGTTCCGCTTGGCCAGGTACGGTGCCGCCTGCTCTTTCCAATCCGGAAGGTGCTTCTCGAAGAAGGCTTCGGAGGCCTTGACGACAAGTCCCTCGGGGCCCGCGGTGACGTACCTCTTGAGCAGGGCAATCGTGGGCTTTGCATTGATCATCAGCAGGCCTTCGCAGAGGTTGGTCAGCACCATCTGGGAGTGCGCGGTGAACGGGTCCGCGCCGGTTTCGCTGGGGATCAGAGAGGCAACGCGGGTCGCAAGCTCAGTGGCTCGGGAGAAGTTGGCCAGAGGGTCGATGCGCCAGCTCTTCTCCGGGAAAGCTGGGTGGAAATAGACGAAATCGCTGGCGCGGCCGGCGGCGATGCAGGCGTCCTTCGCGCACAGCATGAGGTCTCGGTCACCCTTTGGATCCCAGATGACTACGCATTCATGACGCCGCACTGATTGCGAGATCAGCGTGTCGAGCATTCTGGTCTTACCTGCGCGTGTGGTCCCTACCAGGAGCGTGTGGCCGGCGGTGTGATCGGTCGGGATCCATATTTCCGTCTCCTCGGTCATCCCAATGCCGTGGATCCACGGCTGGCCAATGTCCTCCTCCTCTGGCGGGGTCAGCCGCGTCGGGTCCTGCCTGATGATCATGTGCGTGAGCTGGCGTTGCTCCTGCGACCACGAGAAGCCAAAGCCGAGAAAAATCCCTGGGGGAGCGCCGGTCTTCTCCCTTGCCTTGCAGATCTCATCCAGCTCAGCCCGAGTCATCTTGGCCAGTGAGTGGCCAGTCAGCGACTGTTGCTTCAGGTATAGGCGCCTGGCCGCAACGCCACGCATGGACGCCATGAACAGGCAGAAGCCGGCGAAGTACATGAAGACCTTGGCCGGATACTGAGTTGCCAGTACCGCAACACCACAGACGATAGACGCGCCAAGCCACGCGAATGTCGCGTAGTACTCGTAGACAGGCCTGAAAGGGTTCTCGAAGTGGAATGCGTGTTTCGAGGTATGCGGGTGTGCGCTCATGCGTTCGCCTTCGCTTCCTTGTCGGCAAGGTCCTGTTCAAAGCTGTACTTGGTGTTGAACTCGAGCTGATTGTTCTTGGACGCCAGGCTCTTTACGGCCCACGGGTTGTTGCCGCGGGTAAGGTGGAAGATCACCCACACCTGCCCCGAGACGCGATGCTGTTTCGCGAAAACCGTCGCGAAGTGCCTGATCTCGGAATCATTGAGTTCGCTCGGGCTCCGGTCCTGCGCGTCGAGTGACTGCAGGATGTACTGATGGAAGCCCGCCCTGATCAAGTACGAGTCGGCCTCATCGGCAGCGGATTTGCCGTCGATCGCAACAGCAACGTCGACATCCAGGAACGGACCCAGCGGCAGCAGTCTCTTGTGTACATCGACCTGCTTCTTGCCAACGCTTCGGCCGTCGCGGGCCGGCAAGAGCATGAGGATGGCTTGCGAGATGTTCTCGTTGAACCTGAGGGTGCTCACACGCTTTGTGGAGCCAGGCAGAACAACCGTCGATCGGTTCGGGGTGTTCTGGTCGCGCTCAGTCCAGCCCTTGGCTTCCAGCATGTCGCGGATGTCTGCCTGTTCGATCCCAAGCCCAGCGAATGCTTCCGGGTACCTGAAATAGACCTTGTCGTGGATTTCCCAGACGTCATCCCCTTCCTTGAGGTCGCCAGAGGACACTCGGCTTGTGAGCGTGATGACGATCGCGCCCTCTGTGCCCTGGGCCCGGAAATAGGTAGCGGCTGCCTCTGGCGACTCCGGGGGCCACTTCTTCGAGGTCTGCTGCCTGGCCTCGAGCATCTGCTGATCACGCGGGTCAGGCTCGGCTGAACGATCACGGATAGGCGCGGCTGCGGTCGACTCGTCAACGTTCATCAGATCAACACGCTCGTCTGCTTCCGCCATGCCGGATTGCAGCAGCAACGCCTCACCTTCGTTGGCGCCCAGAAGCAGGACGGCGCTGTCGTCGGGCTCCCTGACTGGCGGCGCAGCGAATTCGTCCAGTGACGGCTCAAGACCATCCTGTTGAGATGGAGCGCGAGCCTCCGGCGCCTTGGCTGGGGGCGCAGGGCTGGCGGCGGTGACGGGTGCGCTTGTTGGCTGAGATCCCTGAATGCCGCCGCTGGAGAGCGGAGCGCCATCCCGGCCAAGAATCACAGCGCGAACCGGTTCTGGCGGAATCATGGCCCGTGGAAGCAGTTCTTCCTTGGTGAAACGAATGACGTGGGCGTTGAACTCGATCGGCTTGCCACGATCCATGGCATAGATGCGAATTTCCCATGTGAGGAACTGCTGGCCGTTGGCCTGGATGTTGGTGTGCAGGTAGCCCCAGTCGGCGAGCAGGTTCAGCGTCTCCCGGTAGTCGTTGGGTAGCGAGGACTCGCCTTGGTCACGCAGGACACCAACGGCACCCTTGATGACCTCTTCGGTGAGGCCGAAGAGGCCTTCGGTAGTTACCCAGATTGGGGAGGCGCCCACGCGATTGATCTCCCAGGTACCTTCCTGGATGAGATCGTGCATAGCGCGAATGAGGCGAATGGCCAGGCTGTTTGCGCCGCCCATACCACTGGCCGCCATCCGGGCTCTGGAATCCTTGATGTCCTTGCTGACCGACTTGGAGTCGGCCTGCTTGATCAGGGAAGCAAGCGGGTTGTTCGGATTCGACGTTCCGGCAAGTGCCATGACCAAGTCATCGAGAGGCTCTTGTCCGCCGTGGTCAGTGATCCAGCGCAGCGTTTCATCAGGAACGATGCGGTATAGGGACAGCGCGTTGAACGCTTCGTGGCGCTTGTGGCGTGCTCCGGGTCGCCAACGGATGTAGTACTCGGAGAGGTTGTTCTCCACCAGCCACTGATGTAGCGAGCAGGCATGTGGGTTCCAGATCAGGTTGCCGCTCGAATCGACCGCGCCGACGTCGATGATCGGCTTCCCCATGTCATGGATCATCCCGCCCAGGATCGCGCACATGCGCCAGCGAGGTACGAGCTTGTCGCGCTCTGATGCCCAGTGGTCGAAAGCGAACACCTTGCCTTCACAGGCCAGTGCTGCGTTGTAGGCCACTTCGAGGCCATGCCTGAAGAGACCGCCTTGGCCGCAGTGGTGCTGACTCTCGCTGGCCGGCAAGAGGTGGACGTAGGAGGCGTACCGGTGGATTGCGGGCAGGATGTAGGCGTCGAAGTCCTGCCGCGAGAAGGAAGAAACCTGATGCAGGGCATCTATCTGCTTCCTTTGGCTCGCGATGAGCATCTCGGGCGGCACTGCTGGTGCTGCGATGCCTCGATCCGGATATGCTGGTATCTGATGTCCCTCATACACCGGGGCGCTTGGGTCCGGCACGACGACGCCGTTGGTGAGGTTGTCGCAGGTGACCTCCGCCAGCGAGCCGGAAGGTGACGTGGCCGTCTTGGCGGCCCTGGCGAACAATGCGTCTAGTAGCCTGGTAACCACGGGAACTCCGATTCGGCGTCTGCAATCGGATTATCGGAAGAGAACAGGTGTGGTGACCGTTGTAATTCGCCGATTTTCGGCCTCAATTCGGCTGCTTGCACCATTGCGTGCACTGCGCGGCTTCGTATCCCATTTTTCGGCACTCCTCCTCGCACGCCAGGAATATCTGTTGGCGCGGGGCGATGTCGAGTTGGTTTCGCGGAAGACCCGAGGTGACCAGTCGCCTTGCGGTTGCCTGGTTCTGCTCGAGCCGCTGGCGATCAATCTGTGCGTCCCGGTGGTCCTGGGACCCGGTGTCGACGGTCTGCTGCTGCTGCGCGTAGAAGCTGTTGGTCTCTTCGACGATCTGTTCGGGCGACGGCGGCTTGTCGCCGGCACTGGCCGAGAAGGTGACGATGCTCAGGAGGACAGCCGCGGCGGCTGGCAGGAAAATGCTGGGTCTTGGTCTGCACGTGTTCATTGAAGGCTCCCGTGTGGTGTGTGCGCGAAGAAGCCCGACCTGAGGAGATCCTTCCCCCCAGGCCGGGACGATCCGGCCATCCATGGACTCGTGCATCAGCCTCCTGCTGTGCGAAGCGCCAACCTGGGCGTCCTACCCTGTGGTGCCTCGCCCCCGCTTCCTGCGGGCTGCAATCCGTGGGCTTCCAGCCCTTCGATTCGTTTCCCCGAGGGAGCCATTCCCGGGTGAATCCAGAGCGTCCTGCTCTTGGGAATAGAAATACAGGCTCCGGTGGAGGCATCAAAATCAGCTTGTGATCTGCCCTTGGCTGGCGGGGGCAGCTGCCCGCGCTTTGGCCCGGCCGGCGATCACCGTGTGCGCGAAGTGGCATATCGCGGCACAGAGCAGCCCGCCCAGGATCGCGCCAATGACCAGGTTCACGGCAATGCCCGCGGCCATGCCTGTCGGGGCGACCCCGAAGATGCCCAGACTCCCTTTCCCAATGTGGTAGGTGCTGAAAAGGATTGGCGCGGCCGTCAGCGGATTCGAGACGAATTGCAGGCCTGCGGCGACAGGAACGTTCGCCTTGAACGCGATCGCGAGCATGACCGCAAGGAGGATCTGGATTCCGCCTGCAGGGAGCAGCGTGATGATCCAGCCCACGTAGTAGCTCCGCACAACCTGCGGCCGCTTCCATGACCAGATTTCAGGTGTCTTCTTGGCGTATGGGCCGAAGTACTTGATCAGCGGGTAACGATGCACGTTGGAGCGCCGAGGCAAGCGGCGCAACATCTTTCTGGCTCGACTGCGCCACAGAAGGCGAGATGCGCTCTGGCTGTCTTCTTGCGACTGGTCGTGTGCGGCTGTCACCGGTGCGGTCCGGCCCCGAGCCGCTGCAGGGCAGCTTCTGCCTTGGTGCTGCCGAGTGCTTGCGCACGCCGGTACCAGGAGATGGCACGAGAAGGATCCTTGACGAGGCCAGCGCCGGTCTCATAGAGCTCGGCAAGGTTCTCGGTGGCCACGACATTCCCCATCTCGGAGGCCCTGATCAGCAAGGCTTGCGCCTGGCGAAGGTCCTGGGTGACCGTGTATCCGTTGAGGTAGAGAAGCGCCAGGTTCGCAACCGCACCCGAGTGCTCCAGCTCGGAGGCGCGGCGGAAGAGCGGCAGTGCCGACTCGTAGTCGCCGGCGAGATAGAACTTCATGCCGCGATTGTTCAGATCAGCGGCGTTCTCCTGCAGGGCGCGATACTTGGCGACCTCGGCGAGCTGGCTTTCCAGTTCGGCGATCCTTGCGTTGGCGGCGTCGAGCTGGCGCCGCAGCACCTCGATCGTCCCTTCCTGCTCGGCCAGCCGAATCCTGAGCTGAGCCTCTTCGCCTGCAGATGAAGCCCGGGCGGAAGAACTCGATTGGCCCGCGCTGGTGATGACGAGGTTGGCATTGATCAGCCGCGGCTGTTGCGAGTGATCTTCTTTCGCGAAGGAAAGCGTATCGCCAAGGTCGGGCCCGGCGTCGCCAATGGAGGCCAGAATGCGATTGGCGCGCTCGAGGTCTTGCCCGCCTGGTGCGCTGCCCACGGCATACATGGAAGCAAGCTCCTTGGTGGCAAGGGAGTTCCCGAGTGCCGAGGCCTGCATGAGGTACTCGAAGGACCGCTTCCTTGCGTAGGGCTTCACCTCAAGCGTGGGAACAACCATGCCCTTGGTAGGGTTGCCGGTGAGGGAGACCCCCTCGTACAACCTGGCCAGCCAGTGGGCGGCGACCGAGTTCCCGCCGTCGGCAGCGGACTCGATCATGGCCATGCCGCCGGCGTGGTCGGGACGCTCCACGTACGACATGACATGCAGGTAGCCCAGATGCCACTTGGCGTCGAGGTTGCCGGCGATCACTGCCTGGGCGAGAAGTCTCTCGGCGTCCTTGCTGTAGGCGTTGCGCTCATCCTCTGAGCGGGTCTTGTCGATCGCGCGGGTTGCCGCAAGCACCCCCATTCGTGTCGTGATCGCGTCCGTTTCCGGCCCCTGATGGGCCAGGGACAGGTGGTGCTTGGCCAGGCCCCAGGTGTCCGGGTTGCTGGCGAGCTGCTTGGCCAGCAAGGCATGGGCCGCTTCGTTGCCCTCGCCTGCCGCCGCTTCCAGTTGCGCTATCGCGAGGTCACGTTGGTTCTGGACCTCGTACAGCTCGGCCAACTGCAGCCGCACGCTGGTGTCTCCACTGGACAGGCGGGCCAGCAGGCTGGTCTCTTCGGTCGTCGACCAGGCCGAGGTGGATCCGATGGCGACCGCGATCGCGACGGTGAGGAGGAATGGTGAGAGCTTGCGCGTGCGCATTGACCTTGCTTCCTTGCGGAACGGAAGCTTTACGGTACTTCTATCGCGGAGGCCGCCCCTGCAGTATCTGCCGAATTTTCGACCTGAATTAACGAAATTGCGCGGGATGCGCGGGCGACACTAAACCCCCGCATCACATCATGCGGGAGGCATCGGCCTTGGCAGCCTTCCACTGGGTGACGAGCGGCACCACGTCATCCAGCGAGTTGACGTCCATCTTCACCCCATAGAGGAACGTGTCGTCTGAACCAGACTGTTTGCTCGAGGTTGCGGAAATGTTCCCGATCCCGCGCTCGCGCATGTCGTACTCAGCAAGTTCGAAGCCGTCGGTGGTGCTGGCGAAGAACTCCAGGCGCCTGCGCTGCTTTTCGTTGATCGGCTCCGGGCAGTAGAGAATGCAGTGCCCCTTGCCTCCTCCCCGTGCGACGCGCCCGCGGAGCTGGTGGAGTTGCATGAGCCCAAGACGCTCAGGGCATACGATGACGATATGGAACAATTCGGGAATCGTTATCCCAACTTCGATGACGGTAGTACACAAACAGATCTGGATGCGCCGGTCCTTCAATGCCTGCAAGACCTGAGTCTTGACGCCTTCCTCATCATCACTGGTGAGTGAGCCTACCTTGCCCGGGTAAAGCGCTTCCCAGCGCTCACGCGCCTGCTGCACGGAGTGTCTGTCGTCGATACCTGTGCGCGGCGTTGCCTTTGACTCTGGTGGTGATGCGGAACGATCGCCAAGCAGGTCGACCTGCTGTTCATCCGCGTCTGGGTCACTCGATTTCTTCGGATGAACAATCAGCATCAAGCACCCGCGCTTGATAGTGGCGTCGATGCCCTTGAACATCGCCCGTCTACCCTCCGCCGCGACATAGACGTGCGTGTGGATTTCCTTCTTTGCATGCGTTTCCTTCATCGGAACGACCTGGTATTTCCCGTAACGAACCAGGGCAAGCGACCGAGGAATGGGCGTGGCAGACATCTCGAGGAGATGCGTCGTCGGGCTCCGGTACTGCTCTCGCTGCTCGCGGCTCCAGCGATGCTGTTCGTCGATGATCAGGAGGTCGAATCGGCGATGGTCGAGTTTCCGATGAAGGAGTGCTGATGTCCCAATGAAGATGGAGGCGTCAAGCGTCACGTCCTGTGGTGTGTCGCCAATCACCAACTGCATCGCGATGTCGGGATAGTACGATGTGAACTCGGCGTACAGCTGCTTTGCCAACAGAGTGTTTGGGCAAAGCACCATGACGCTTCCGCCGCCGGGTACGGCATCCACGGTGGCGGCAGAGACAACGGCCGCCACAGCGGTCTTCCCGGTGCCCACTTCACCCGTATTGATGATCCTCGCAGGCTTGTTTGAAGCCATTGCGAGCGAGATGGCCTCGATCGAGTGGAGCTGGTCTCCGGTCAGGTTGGCGAACGGAAGCTGGGCGATGCGCTGCTGCAGCGTCGTGTGTGAGATCGGGTTGGGCGCTGTATGCTCGACTTCCTCATGCATGCTCTGGAGGGCACCGATGGCAGCGATCCGACGCAGCACTTTGGTCGCGTGTTCGGCGTGCCGCAGGGACATTGGCTGGTGCGCCTGCAGCAGCAGCTGCTCGAGCGTCCAGCCGGACGCACCGACCTGGTGAAGGACGCTTTCCATGGACGTAGGTGCCCCTACCTGCTTCGCGATGAAGTCGGCGGCGGCAGGGATAGCTTCGGGTAGAAGGGTGAGGACAAGGCGCCGAGCGGTCTGGGGGGTGATCACCTGCTTGACGCCGCTGTACTTCGGGCGAACTCGACCGACCCACTCTGGCTCGACGAGCTCGATGAGCTTGATGTCGAGGTGTCCATTCCACTCGCCGCCGGTGGCGATGAAGCACCCTTCGGTGAAGTCGCTGAGCGTCTCCATCCACTCTTTAGTGTTCCCGAAGATCGTGGCCCGGAAGGTCTCCCCTGCCTGATCCCTCATGGGCAACACCAGGCGGGGCGCGCCGTTGTAGTAGGCACGAGGGGTCCCAGCAAGCTGGAGCTTGATCGGCGCCGGGTCCTGGTCAAGTTCATGGACATTCGACCGCAACGAGCTCAGGTCCTCGAAGCTCGCAGGCAGGAAAAGCGCGGCTTGCCACGGCTCCGTGAGTCCGAAGCTGGTGAGGCGTCCCAGGCGCTTGAAGTCGGCTTTTGGCTGCTTTGCGGTCATTTGGAGCCAAGGGTAGCGGGAGGGACTGACCACTGATATGGCCACGTTTCACCACAGATAGCATGCCGGTCGGCGGCATCCGAATTGGACGAATTTCTGGCCATAGCGACACCGGGTTGTCGCGAGGAAGATCTAGGCTTCACTGGAGCCGCGTATGTTCAGCCGCCTGATCGTCCTCGCCCTTCTCACCTGCCTGACATGCACGGCAGCTCATGCCGGGGCCGAGGTGTTGCCCGCGGAGCAAGCATTCCCTCTCAAAGCCACCAGGGCTGAGAACGGTGATGTCTTGCTTGTCTTCGATACGAAGCCAGGGTACGCCCTCTACCGCAATCGCATCACGGTTTCAGTGCCCGGGGAAAGTGATCGTGTGGTCAAGGTAGTCAAGCCTGACGGCGTCATGCATGCCGACGAGTTCCTTGGGCCGCAGGAGCAGTACCGCGGTCGAACAGAGATCCGAGTGCTGGTCAATGACCCATGGAAGCCAATGAAGCTCCATGTCCGTTCGCAAGGGTGTGCTGACGTCGGGTTCTGCTATCAGCCGTTGAACAGGACGGTAAGTTTCCCCTAGGGATCCTCTGAACAACAGTCCCGTCCGAATGATGCACAGCGATCAGCACACTGGCGTCGAATCGAACGCGTGAATTCTTGTGATTCCGGCCTTTTCAGGCCGGAATCACCTGCAACATCCTCTGTTTTCTGCTTTTCGGACGCACCTTCCCCACGATCTCCAGCAACCGCTTGCGCGTCATCCACAGGTTCGACAGCGCGAACAGCACGTTGAGTTGCGCGCCGTTCTTCGCCAGCCCGCGATAGCGCACCTTCGTGTAGCCGAACTGGCGCTTCACCACCCTGAACGGGTGCTCCACTCGCGAACGCACCTTCGCGATCAGATGTTCGAGCAGTTCGCTCACATCCCTCAACTCGCCTTCCGGCAGCGCCTTGATCCGGCTCCGACGCTCGGCAATGCGCCAGTCGATCTTCTTGTCCTTCAGCCCCACGCGCTTGTCCGCGCCCGTGTAGCCGGCATCGGCATACACCGCCTTCTCCTTGCCGTGCAGCAGCTTCTCGGTCTGGGTCACGTCCGCCACGTTCGCCGCTGTCGACACCACCGTATGCACCAGGCCCGAGTCCCGGTCCACCCCGATGTGCGCCTTCATGCCGAAGAACCACTGGTTGCCCTTCTTCGTCTGGTGCATCTCCGGGTCACGCGTGCCGCTGCTGTTCTTCGTCGAGCTGGGCGCGTCGATGATCGTCGCGTCGACGATCGTGCCCGTGCGCAGCAGCAGTTTGTTGTCCTGCAGATGCCGGTTCACCGCCTGCAGCAGCTTCGCCGCCAGGCCGTGACGCTCCAACAAGTGACGGAAGTTGAGGATCGTTGTCTCGTCCGGGATCGCCGCCAGCAGCGACAGCTTCGCGAACTGGCGCATCGAGGCGATCTCGTACAACGCCTCTTCCATTGCCGGATCACTGAGCGCATACCACTGCTGGAGAAAGTGGACGCGCAGCATCGTCTCCATCGCGTACGGTTGCCGGCCCCGTCCGGCCTTCGGGTAGTGCGGCTCGATCTGCGCCAACAACGACGTCCACGGCACCACGCGTTCCATCTCGGCCAGGAATACCTCACGTCGGGTCTGCTTGCGCTTGCCGGCATGCTCGGCATCGGAGAAGCTCAGTTGCGTCATCGATTCGCGGGTCCGATCAGAAGTGGTTAGTGTCGCCGATTGGCGCGGACTTGTTCAGAGGATCCCTAGACATGTACGTCCTTCAGAAACGTCATCATATTCTATGATCTCTGGCGCGAGCGGACACCTATCCCCGCCCCAAGACAAAATGCAACGGATGAGATTGCACCAAAAATTGCGCCGGATCGGGATCCATTGATGGCTGAGTTCCACGCAATCCATTTAGCCAACGACTGATCATTCATTTGTGGCCAATAGTTCGTGTGGAAGTTGAAAGCAGCCATGACAACGGCGCCAACAATCACGCCGACAAGGCAAAGAGGGATCGCCGTTAGCCACCCCTTAGATCGCAACCAAAGAGCAAGCGGTAAGCCAAATATGGCAGATGCAGCTAGAGAAATTAGCGACGCGATCAGAGCAACGGGCAACGCGGGGATCATGATCCTCTCAGGTGAAAGCACAAGAAAAGTAGTCGCCACGAAAGCAGGCGCTAATGAGCCTGCCAACACACCTAAAAACAAGGGGCGCGAATGCTGTATGTGTTTCATGTCTTTGCACGATCTCCGGCCTTCAGTACCGCCCAGAACACGAGTGCCGAGGCAGCGCCAACATGGCAGTCGATCAGAAGTTCGCTAAGCGATGGCATTGATGGCAGACGTATAACAATTGAAACTATCGCGCCACCCAAACACCCTGCGACCAAAGAAGACCACCAGGTAATAAGTCCCGCTGCACGTAGTGTGAAATACATGGGCAAACCGATCAATGCCACTGCCGCGGCTGAAAAAACAAAGAAGACAGGTACTAATCCCAACTGCAGAACGGTGAAATGCTCCTGCAATGGGGTGAGTACCGCAAAAACGAGCGCTGGTATGAGCGATGCCAGAAAATATCCAATCACGATGTAAATCCACTTGATTTGTTTAGTCTTCATTTCCCACATCCGCATTGTTCGATCAATTTGCTCATCTGCTGTCCCCAGAGAATTTCATTGGCTATCTCCTGGGTCGTCGTACCCCACAATCCTGGTGACTGTTTCCAGTTGGTGCCTTCGCCGTACGTGTGAGCAACACCATTGGTGACCGTTCTGGCTACGTAGCCTGGCCCAAACAGCCCTGCGCTTCCGGTGATATTTACGACGATCGGCTGGCCTGTATTCAAATCTTTGGTCAAGTAAGAAGTCACAAAATTATTGCGGCCAGCGACCACTGCATTGTTCGGCGTCCCCCTCGCTGTTGCCGGTCGAGGCGTGCCCGGAGTTGGGTTGTTTATCAAAGCCTGCATGACCTCGTTTGCGTCAGCACAACCAATCGGTCGTTGAACGTCGTACTTGTGGTACAGCAAGTCGGTTCGTTCAAGTGTTTGCGGGAAGCCGGCCGGCGTCGGCAATCGGAATGAAGGACCATTTGGGAACTGACACACGGTGAACCCATTGGCTGATACGCAGCGCAATCCTGTTGGATCTACGAGTGAAAGTGGGTTGGCGCCGACGTAGGAATAGGCACTGATTCCACCATCTAAACCAATCGGATCTGGCTGCGTATATCCACCACGCCCTGGCTCGTACTCTCTCAGGTAATTCTGATTCAACCCCGAAGCGGCGTCATGACGTTGCCCCGGGAACCGCAGGTCGAAGACGAACGGCACGCTATTGCCATCAGGGTCTTCGTTCGGGATGGTGCTTCCGAAGGCCTCACCCAGGATCGACCAGCTCCAGATCACGGTGTCCGTGCCCGGGTCGATCACCGCCCGCGGGGTGCCGAGGTGGTCCGGCTGGACGTGGTAGACCGTGGTGCCCGAGATGACGCCCACGGGCAAGGTGTCGAGCCAGACGTACTGCTGGATCGGGTTGCCGGCACCGTCGTATTGCCCCAGCAGCTGGCCAACTTCGTCATAGACGAATAGGGTGGTGCTGCCGCCGCCGGCGACGCGGCGCACCTGCTCGCCGGCGCCGGTGTAACTGTAGCTGGCCAGCACCGTGCCGTCGCTGGCGGTGGCCATGCGCCCGGCGTGGCCATAGGTGTACGTCCAGGCCGCTCCGATTGTCAGGGTGTTGCCCGCCGCATCGTAGGTGCGCGCCGCGCCGGCGACGCTGGCCAGCCGGTGGGAGTCCACCGGATAGTTGTAGGCCTGCAGACCCGCGCTGTTCTCGAAGCTCGTCCGGTTGCCCGTCGCGTCGTACCCGTAGGTCTCGATCGCCACCGAGGTTGGCCCGTCTAGGAAGCCCGTCAGGCGGCCGAGGGCGTCATAGCTCAGGGTCACGTCCGGCGGCGACATCCCGGCCGGCTCCGTGATGCTGGTGAGGTCGCCGACGGCGCTGAAGCCGAAATCGACCGTCAGGGCGTCCGGCTCCCCGTCGGTGACCATCACCGGCCGCCCAGCTGCGTCCTGGTCGCGCAGCTGCAGGCGCCCGCTGGCCCACTCGATCGCTGCCGGTGGGCCGAAGGGATGCCAGTCCACCCCGGACACCAGGCTCTGCTGCGGTTGCCCGGGACGCGTCACCGCGGCGCTGGCCGCGTCGCCGTTGGCGTTGCGGCCGTAGTCCACGCGCGTGCCGTCCGGATACTCGACCCAAGCCAGGCGGTCGGCCAGGGTGTAGCCGTAGCGGATCTGGAGCGTCACGCCCCCGGTCACCTGGACCTTGCGCACCCGGTTGCCGCGGCGGTCGTGGCAGTAGGCCGTGCTGCCGCTGCCGTCCACCATCGTGCCCAGCCGCCCGGCGCCGAAGGTCTCGCCAGTACCGCAGGCCCCGGGCACGGTGTCCCAGGTGTAGGCCACGTCCTCACCGGATCCGGGATAGTCGACCGCGGTCACCCGGCCGAGGTCGTCGTGGGTGTAGCTGGTCACCACGCCGCGGGCGTCCTCGCGCGTGGCCAAGCGCCCGGCAGCATCGTAGGTGAAGGCCGTGGTGCCGGTGTCCGGGCTGTCGAGCTCGAGGAGTTCCCCGAAGGCGTTGTAGGTGTAGCCCGTATCGAGCCCCTTGGGGTCGGTGACCTTGGTCACCCGGTCCAGGGCGTCGTACTCGATCGCGACACTCGCCGCGATGCCACCCACGTCCTGCACGATCCCGACCAGGCGGTCGAGGCGGTCGTAGGTGTTCTGGGTGACCGTGGTGGCCGCGTCGGTCACCGTGAGCAGGTTTCCGTTGGCGTCCCAGGAGTAGGCGGTCGCGTTGGCGAAGGCATCGGCTTCGCTCGTGGCGCGGCTGACGCCGTCGAACACCCGGCTGAGGGAGCGCACCACGACATCCGCGGCATCACGCACGTTCTCCTGGATCGGGTTGCCGCCGGCGTCGAGGGTCAGCTCCTGGCGGTTCCCCAGGCTGTCCTGCAGGGCGACCAGGCGTCCGGCGTCGTCGTACTCGCGCACGAGCACGACCCCGTCCGGATCTACGACGCTGGCCAGCAGCCCGGTGTCGGTCCAGGCCAGCGTGGTGACGGCGTCGTCGCCCGAGGTGGCGCCGCCCACGGCGATGGTCTCGAGCCGGCCCCGGGCATCGAACCCGACATCGGTCCGGACGCCGGTCGGATCCAGCATCGCCACGGCCCGGCCGGCGGCGTCGTAGGCGAGGATCTCGACCACGTGCCCTTCAGGCCCGGTCGTCTGCCACAGGTCGCCCCGTCGGTACTCGCACGCCGCCGGCGAGATCGCGCACCCGGAATGGTCGTCGGACCGGTACCGGAAGGTCGTGACCGCCCCGCCGGGCGCGGTGATCGACTTGACCAGCCCCTCGATCGGGCAGTCGGCGAGAGGGTCGGCGACGTCGCTGGCCTCGCAGTACGTCCACACGGTGGCCCTGGCCTCGCTCGTTGCCGGATCCACCAGCGTCCGGCTGGCCACCTGGCCGCGGCCGTTGTAGGCCACCTCCTCGCGCAGGACTGGCACGCCCGCGGCATTGCGGATCTCGGTGACCAGTGGCTGCGGCAGCGCGCCGGTCGACCAGGTGATCTCCGTGGTGCGCTTCTCCGGCAGGTTCGTGTTGCTGCCCTGTCGCTCGGCCTCGATCAGCTCCGTCTGCAGGCCTGCGGCGTTGAACAGGCGTCGCGTGGCGACGTTGCGACGGTTGGTGTAGCGCGTGGAGAGCTTGTTGGTGGGGTATTCCCAGGTCTCGGTGCCGATCAGAGTACTGACGTCGTAGAGCGCCTTGGAGAGCGGCCGCCGATAGGCGGAGGCCTCGAATAGGTAGTCTGCCGTCCCCTGCCCTGCGATCGCCATCTCGCGCTGCATTGTCGTCGGGCTGTAGGTCAGCGAGGTCGCCTGGTCTCCTAGCGGGCGAGTCGATTCGACCACGCGCCCGTTGCCGTCGTAGGTGACATCGAGCACCCGGACGTTGTTCTCGTCGATGACGCCCGTGATCCGGTTCGGGAACATGCCTGCCGAGCATCCGCCGCCCGCACCGATACACACGTTGGCCGACTCCGCATAGAGGTAGCTGCGTTGCTTGCCGCCCGGGTACGTTGCCGATGCCAGGTGCTGCTGGCTGTCATAGGTATAGGCCACCAGTGGCTGGCCACCGGCAATGCGTATCTGCACCAGACGTCCGTCTGCGTGCTCGAACTCAAGTTGGCGACCCCTGGCATCTGTTGCCGTCGCGATACGACCACCCGAGTAGGCCAGTTGAATGGTGCTCTCTGGTCGATTTTCGCTGGTAATCCGGATCAGACGGCCGCTGGGGTCGAATAGCCGCTCGATGCCATATTCGTCGCGGAGTCGCCATTGTGATCCTGACTCCTTGTAGAGCCGGCGGCTATTGGTGTTGACTGAGTACAACGCGGTCGTGCTGCTGGCCACGAACCGGTATTCGTCGACGTCGCCGAGCTCGTTCTTCCACCAGACGCGGGCCAGCGATCCGGTTGCGGTGGTGGGCTTGAGCGATTCGTTCCATGTATGCGACCAGGACTGATCGAGCGCAGAGCCTGACGGTTCATCCCGCATGGAGGCGTAGGTGCGCCGGAAGTTGAACTCACCCCATTCAAAATCGGACTCAAAGACCAGTTTTTCCCCGGTCGCAGGGACGCAGGGAGCACATGACCTTGGCGAGGTGGTGGCAGCCTTGGGAGCGAGTTTGGTGATCGTCGCGGTAGGCCCTTCGCAGATTACGGGCCAAGTAAGGGCAGATGTCTTCTTTGGTTCAAAGCCCGTAGGACACGTTTGGTGTTCGGCCCAGTTCACGAAGAAGGACAGCGTTGATGGCGTTGCCTCAAGATCAGCGCACGGCTTGTGCTCGATCATCGCCTTTCGCCGGTCGCCATAAACTGGATTGTTGTGGCTTAGGGAGGCGAATCGCTTGGTGCCTGTGCCTGGGTTGTAGGAGTTGATGGCCCATGTCGACACTGGCGGATCTACGAAATCACCGGCGGCGTACTGGTTAGATATGCATCTCGTGGGATTGCTTGCCTCCCAAATCGCAACGTACGCTGCTACTAGCTGTGCTTCGGATGCGCAGTAGTCGGCAAGGCGATCATTGGAATGGCCGCATGATGGTGTTGACCCACCAGGCACCGAGTACTCGTGGTGCCAGAGGTTTGCCGGAAGCAAAGGAGTGCAATAGTCGAGCGCTGTTGTTCCGCCGGTTCCATCAGCAGCGGAGCACAGGCGTAAGTAACTGCCTGCTGGTCCGATAGCCCAGCGCATTGCCGATTCTGCGTCAGGGAGTGTTGGATAGGTGGTGGAGCCATATCGATACTCCACGACCTCTGCAGAGGCTTGAGGTGGCATCAAGCCAAGCAGAGCAAACATGGACAACAAGCTCGCTATCTTCATGCGAGCTGATGAAGCTGCTCTCTCAAGAGCATTCGGGTTGCCGGACAACATGCCTGAGCCTGGTTGGTAGCTGGCTACCATGGCATCACGTTCACGGCGCCAGCAGCACTGGGAACTGCGCAATTTTTGGCTGGAATTAATGATTTCTCGCGGCTTCGCCCATAAAAAAACCCAGGAGGCCTTCATCCCTTTGGGGGGATGGGGCTTCCTGGGCGGTCCTGGCGGATCAGCGCTTAGCTGATGTCTTCAGGTCGTCAGCACGAGGCTGATCAATTTTGACATCATGGAACTACTCCTTTCCGATGCACCACTTCGGACAAATAAAAGCTCCGCACGTGGCGCGTCGTGGGAGTTCCAGACGCACATCCCCTTTGCAGGGGTGAGCCCCTGGAGGGAACCGGCTGTTGCCGGAAGATTGCTTAGATGATTTCTTGAGACCTCACGCTTCTACCTGAAACGCATATCTTGACGGGCCGGTTACGCAGGGCCGCGATGCAGGAAAGAAGCTCGTCTTCCTGAGACTCAAACACGATCGACTTGAGACGAAGCGCGCCTGATACAGCGTCGGCGACGCACTCTCCAAATCCGTGATTGACATCCAGTCGTCCGTTGACGACGCGGCTGATCGATGCAGTGATGCCGGTAGCGGCACTACTGAGCTGACAAACAAGGTGTTCCATTTTCGTTCTCCGGAGGCAGTCCTGGTTAGGCTGCTCATGTAGAGACAAGGAACACGATTCCCCGCAAGGGAGGCGTGCTCCCTGTCGAGGGTTGTTGTGAAGCGGTCTAGTGCTGAGATTGAGACTGTTGCGAGAATGCGCATTCAGCACGTGCAACAGCTTGCGTGAAGGTCAGTTCTGGCTGGTAGCCAACGGCTCTTCCCGCTCTCCTGACGGAGTCAATCTCTGACCTTGTGGCGCCTGCTCGACTAGCAGCGTCTTCGTACATTTGAGTGATGGCCGAGTCAGGGCCTTCCCAGATGCATTGGAAAACGACATCGAGCAAGTGGCATGTTTTCGACCTCGCTGGGAAGTCGGCCTCGGTGAACCCGAATGAGTCCATTGGTGATCTCCTGGAATTAAGAAAGCCAGGGATCAAGCCCGTCAGGGATTGTTCCCCGGCTGGGCGGTTGTAGCGACACGTTGGATTGTGTCTGGATGGCTTCAGCGAAAGCCGAGGGGCATCTCCCTCTATTGCAGGTCATGGACCTGAAAGTAGCCTTGATAGTGCTACGGACACAGGCGGTACGCAAGCCCTCCCTGCTGTCTATTTGAGGGCCGCTATGAGTTCGGCTCCATCTGACCCCGGAAAGGGCAGCAGCTGGACCAACGCCAATGCGCTGGTAGCGAGTGATGCCATGACGAGCAGGCCACGCAAGTCCGGCGCCAGGAGGGCGCTGGTGCAGAGCACGGCAGCTGCGAGCAGTTGAAGCGTGCTCCCTGCACCGGCCACGGTTGCCGTCGAGACGGGGCGCGGGCGGTGCCTGGCGCGTATGTCAACGAACATGGAAGGAAACCAACCCCCGTACATCACCAGCCCGAGTCGCAGCGGGATCTGTCGGTGCCGGGCCGCGGCCGCAGCGTGGCCGAGTTCATGGACCAGGAGAGTTGCGATGGCGATGCCGATGGCGACGAGACGCTCGGCCTTCGTGGTCGACCAGAGATCTCCCGAGGCATGCGAACTGGCCACGGTGCCGACGACGATCACCAGCGCCACGACACTCATGCCGATCATCAGCCAGGGCGTAAAGAGGACGGACAACAGTTTGGACAGCCGCCATAGGCGCCTGCCTTCGATGATGATGATGCCGCTGCGATCAGACGCATGCGGTGGCGGTGGCGATGGTGATCGCCGGCTATTGAGGATTCCCAGGTGGAGCCCAGCCAGTCGGAGGTTGATCCGAATTATGCAGCGTGTGCGTGCTGCCGTCCCGGCAATTCCAGACGCCTGGTGCGCCGGCATGCTTCGCTGGGCCGTACAGGTCGTTACTTGGCCTTGTGGTTTGCTGCGCGTCGCCGTTCACGAGCGTGCAGTTGTCATCACGCCAGAGGCCCCATTGCTGCTCGAGCTTGGCTTGCGCGAGATCGCCTCTCAAGTTGATGCCGGCGACAACGAGGATGATGGTGACGATCGCCGCGGCGATTGCGATGAGCTGCCGCTGCCTCTTCTTGAAGTGATTCGTGTCTTGTCCGGCCATGTTCTTTCTCCATAGAACAGCCGGCTTGCGCCGGCTGCTTGTTTTTCTTGGCTACCCTAACTAAAATGCCATGTAAATCAATTAGTTAGGGGAGGTCAAAAGGGATGTCGTCATCCATGATGTCATCCGCCGGCGGCGGCGGTGGTGCCTGACGCTGCTGCGGTGCTTGCCGACTCTGGCCCTGCCCTTGCGACTGCTGGCGGTTGTTGCCGCTGCGCTGCTGCTGGCCACCACCACCCGAGCCGCGCGACTGGCCGCCGCCATCACCCTGCCCACCCTCGCCACGACCACCGAGCATCTGCATCTCGTCAGCGACGATGTCGGTGTAGTAGCGCTTGGTGCCGTCATCAGCGGTGGACTCGCTGTAGCTGATGCGACCCTGGATGTAGACCGAGCTGCCCTTGCGCAGGTACTCACCGGCGATCTCGCCGAGCTTCCCGAACATCACCACGCGGTGCCATTCGGTCTTCTCCTGCGTGTTGCCATCACGATCCTTGCGGACGCTCGTGGTGGCCAGGCTGATCCTGGTGATGCACGTGCCACCCTGCGTGTACTTGGTGTCAGGGTCGTTTCCGATGTTGCCCAAAATATGGACGACGTTCACGCCTCTTGCCATTTTGCCTCTCCTTTTTTCATTCGGTAGCCCGACCGTAAGGCTGGGCTACCTTCGACCACTGCTTCTGTTGAGCTGCAGTGGCCACACCCCAAATATGGCGATCGCGACGAGGGGCACGTAGTGATCACTGGGCAAGAATCGCCTTGCCCTAATAATCGTTCTACCTGCCCCTGAGTGCCTATCCGAATTGGGCGAAAAACGCCATGAATTAACTTGCGCCGGATTTCCCTTGCCGCTGAATGCTGGTGGGCTCTGGCAAAGAGTCCCTGGGAATGGCGACGAACATCGGCTGGGGCATGTTGATGGGTCGGAAGACGACCAGGGTGACGACTGATTCTGGATCGATGCGTGCTGCTCCCAGGATGGCGTTGTTCATCAGGTCGAGGGAGGCCTCGAGGTCGCGGGCGACGCGCTGCAGTGCTGCGGTGGCGCTGTCGACCCTGTGCTTGGCGTCGTCAGAAGACTGTGACTCGACCTCCTCCAGAAGGCGGCCGAAGCACTGTGCGGTGTAGTGCAAGGCGATGCGTTGCTGGGCTGTTGTCGTGGCAGCGCGCTGGTCGATCAGATGAGGGGCGTGCTGGAAGCTTGGGGTGATTGGCAGCACCGGATCCCAGTTGTGGAAGTGATCGTGTTGAAGGTAGGTCAGAGAGATGCGTGCGCCTTGCTTGAGGAACTGCGAGTGCTTGCGCATCGCTTTCCAGGTCGCCGGTGGCGAGTTGTCCTGGATAATCCGTTCGATGTCACGGCACAGCAGGGTTACCAGCTCGTGCATGGCTGCGATCGCGCAATGCCTTGAATCTCGCAGGGGCTCCGTAAAGGTGCCCGGCGGGAGCGCAGCCAGATCCAGTGGCTTGAATGGGTCGGAGACGTGGTAGTGAGGTGCCTCGTTGTGAGCGACAAGCAGTTCACCGAACACGCCGGCGAGGGAGGGGTTGTTGGAGTTCCAGTGCGCCACGGGCGCCCCCTCCTCTGTATTGAGTCGAATGTGCTCGGGTTCACCAAGCTCAAGGTAGGCGCTGCGTTCGGCGGGTGTGCGAGCCACCAGCCTGACGTAGTCAAGCCACGCTTTGTCAGCGCACGCACGAATATGGTCGAGCGCCAGCTTGACCTTTGCCTGATCGTCTTGAGAGTCGCAGCTCTCCACCTCTTGGAAGATGTGGGCTGCGTCGCGGTATGCCGTCAGGCGAGCCAGGTACCAGACCTGCTCAGGATTGCTGATCGAGGATACGGCGCTGTCCAGGAGAGACGGCCGGGTCATGAAGAATTTGTCCTTGGGAAGTGCCGCTTCACAATACATAAAAGATTGGCCATGGATTTCTCTAATTCATGCCAATTTCGGGGGAAATAAAGCACGCGAAACGGCTTTCGTCCCCGTAGCATACGGTCATGGCCAAGAGATCATCATCCAAGCACCCACAGAACCGCGGACTCATCGCGGCCGTCTCCATCTTCGCCGTCGCCGTCCTGGCAGGCGTATGGTGGATCACCAAGCAGGATGAGGCTGGTGAAAGGCCTGTGATCCTGCAAGCGATCACCCCATCGTTCCCCCAGCTTCGTCCGCAAAGCTCGCGTGCAGATCGAGGGTCCGAAGGCGGCGGGACAGCGAAGCAAGAGCGATTCGCGCGTAACCACCTGGCGCGTGGAGCGGTGGTGGGACAAGCCACCGTGTACCGCGGCGACTTCATCCAGGTCGGTTCGACCCCATTCCGGTTGGTGGATATCAATGAGATTGGCGGCTATGCCCACTGCGGCCCCAGCAGCTTCAACTGGCCCTGTGGAACCACGGCCCAACAGGCGCTTGGGTTGAGGGTTGGCGACGAACTGGTTGCCTGCTACAGCCAGGGATACAACCTGGAGGGCGAACAACTCGGGCAGTGCTTCGTTGATAGCATCGACATCGGCGGATGGATGGTGGAAAACGGCATGGCCGTCCCAGCATCGGACAGAAGCGATTACAACATCAAGCGAAGCACGGCCAAGAGAGAGCGCAGAGGCTGGTGGCATACCAAGCAGTAAGCTGGGTGCAGCAGCAGGAAGTACTTTCATGGCGCGAGTTGGTGATGGCCAACTCGCGCCGGCGGCTATTACTGCTGCGGCACAACGTCTGGCGCGATCTTCTTCGCATGAGCCACGACCTGCGGCAACGTCATGCCATTGATCTCGGAGAATGCAATCTCCATCAGTTCGGCGTCGCTGAACTGAGGCGGCGTTGTCGATTCGGAAGCGATCCGGCTGATCCGCTGCTGGGTCTGCAGCTGCATGATGGTCAAGGCAGCGCGGAAGTCGTCGACATTCTCCTTGCTCGACTCACGCTCGATCGCCTGCAGGCTGGTCACGAAGTTCTCGGGCGTGGTGGTGTTGAGCTTGATGGCGGATGCCGCTCCCTTTGACGTCGCGTCGGCCGGGCTGGACAGGAGCCGGGAAACCCGCTCAGGGACGTCTGCCGACGGCATGGAGGAGTCCTGCTTGGCCGCCTGCGCCGGCTGCGGGGTGTTGACGACTGCCTTGCTGGCAGCGGGGGCGTCGGCGGCCGGGGCGGGATCCTTGCTGCACGAGGCTGCCAGCAGAACGATCGCAGCAAGGGCGGCCGGGAGGGTGATGCGGGTGATCGTGGACATTACAGATCCTTCTGGGGGCTGTGGGCAACTTGTGGGTGGCAGCGTAGCCACGCGGGAGGGCCTGTAACCGCGGTAATTGATCGATTTGCGGGTCGAATTACGACTGGCAGGCCACGATCTTGAGTTGCGCGGTGGTCCGGTCCCGGAAGGTGTTGGATCCCAGCTCATAGGCGAACAACCCCTGCTGGCCCACCTCGACAGGGCACACCCCATCCGCCCCGATTGCGCGGAACCAAATTGCCGCATGTTGCTGGCCAGCTCCATCCTTGATCCCGATCTGGAGATGGGATCCATCACCAACGGCTTTGATCGTGGACACGGTCGCCCGCAGGGTGAATACGGGCATGTCGAACTGCCTGCCGTAGGGTGCGAGGGCATTGATCTCCGGTAGGTACTCAAGGCCTGGCGGGCCTGGCAATTCGCCGTCGACAGTGACGGTCGGCATCAGCGTCATCCCGGAGGTTCTGGTCTGGACCGCCTGATCAAATGCATCAATGAAGCGCTCAAGGTTCTTGCGCATGAGGTGGCTGCCTGCAGCTCCCGAATGCCCTCCCCACCCAAGCTGGATGTCGGGGTGATGTTCGTGTACCTCTGCAAGGCAGTCGCGAACGTTGACGCCTTCAATGCTGCGGAATGAACCAGTCAAAACGTCCGGGTTGTCCACTTTCGGAGAGAAGCAGCCCGTTGGACGCCCGAAGGCTTCAGTGACGCGGCTGCACGTCACGCCGTGGACACCAGGGTGTCCCTGCTCCATGAAGACGACGAGTCCCTTTCTTCCGGCTGCGATCTGCTTCTCGGCAATCGGCATTGCCATCGCCCTCATACGGGCTTCGATGTCTCGACGATCCCGGTTTGCGGCGTCAAGGTCGAGCAGGTGTTCCATCGCCTCTTCGGTGGTTCTGGACATGAGGAACTTGACGCCCTTCATCGCGTCAGAAAGCCTGCCCGCCGCATTGACTAAGGGTCCTGCGGAGAAGCCAATGTCACTCGCAACAAAGGCGTCGCTCTTCTTGAGCAGCTTTCGAAGCGCCGCCCAGCAGGGGCGAGGGTTCCGGCTGTTCATGAGGCTTAGCCCGTGCATCGTAATGGCACGGTTGTTGATCGATCTGGCGAAGGAAACAGCGTCTGCGACGGTACCAAGGCTGACGAGATCGGCCAGGTGGGCGAGCGATGGAGTGGATGAAGCGAGAATTCCAGCCTTTATCAGCTTTTCCCGAACAGAACACATCGTCAGGAACGCAACGTGGACGCCTGCAATGTACTGGTCCTCGAATGCAGAGTCCTTCCTGACAGGGTTGACGCACGCATATGCCGATGCCGGAGGCCCTGCGTCAGGAATGGTGTGGTGATCGGTGACAACGACTTGGATGCCGTGTTGCTTCAGCGCTGCGATTCTCGTTTCGTCTGAAGATCCCTGGTCCGCCGTAAGCACAATGTTCGTGTCGGGTCTAGGCGTTCACTTAATTTGTTGAAAGCCTCTCGTCGACCCACCCGGGAAGCGGTGAATAGCCGACTGGCGCCATAAAAACCATGATTCGGCTTGGTGCGCAGCTTCGTACCTGCGCCCGAGCGAAG